>Ga0153981_1000011_pt1 | contig 55735 bp, 48 predicted proteins | sample TSGA065MetaG_FD_104714 | JGI IMG/M metagenome (GOLD analysis project Ga0153981, IMG submission 104714) | Attine ant fungus gardens microbial communities from Georgia, USA - TSGA065 MetaG | ecosystem: Host-associated > Fungi > Mycelium > Unclassified | place: USA: Georgia, Magnolia Springs State...
AGGCGCAACATAGACAACCGGCGGTGGCCCGTAATACACCGGCGGCGGCGGGCCCCAGGGAATACCGACAACAACACGCGGTCCGCCATACCAGCCGCGGCCGTAATAGCCATGACCATAATAGCCATGACCGTAATACCCATAGGCGAAAGACGCAGAGCTGGCTGACATCAGCGCGCCAGCGGTAAGCATCAACAACAACAGCCTTTTCATAACCACCTCGAAGCACATTGACCGGATGCACGGAGCGGAAAAAATGACACCACTCCTGAGGCTAAAGATACGCTTCAGGGGTGTAAAAGGTTGGCAGGAGAACAGGGGGAATGTGACAAGAGTTTGGGTGTAATTGTGTATAAAAAATTCAGGGAGATACGTTTGTTGACGAACTGCCCGCTGCCTTGCGCAGACGGGCCAAAAAGTCACTTTTTCGCGCTGATTTCCTGGCTTGCGGTAAAGCGCCGGAAAGCGGCCAGCGTTTCGTCGCTGACATGATGTTCCACACCTTCCGCATCAAGGCGCGCCGTTTCTGCGCTGATGCCCAACGCGATGAAAAAGGCTTCAACGACGTTATGACGTTCGCGGTTTTCCGCCGCCAGTTTCTCACCTTCCGGCGTGAGGAAAGTGCCGCGATACGGCAGCTGATGAACCAGCCCGGCGTTAGCCAGACGTTTCAGCGTTTTCGCCACCGTCGGCTGCGAAACGCCCAGACGTGCGGCCAGATCGACCTGTCTTGCTTCACCAAATTCATGAATTAAGTCTGAAATCAGCTCAACGTAATCGTCCATTAATTCGCGGCGATGCGCCTCGCGCACCTGTAAAAAACCCTGAGCGTGTTCTTCCACATCCAGTAATGGATTTATTTTTTTATCTTTCACTACGCCTGCCTCTTTCTTGCTCAACGGTTTTCCACCGCAGCCGCGCTCACCGCAGCAATCCGTGCATTGTAAACCAAGTGCACACATCTACCAATTTCTGAAAACTTTGCCTTGGCTATGGAGTATAGCCTGTGCTATACCTGAATAATAAACCGCCGGTTGTTGTGGTGTTTCACAGGAGAACGTTGATGGGAAATGGACAGAGCCTCTTAAAATTATTCAGTTATTCACCGTTTCGTTTGCGTCTGATGCTGATCGGTATGATTGTTGCGCTGATCACCGGAAATGCGACGGCGGCAGAGAAAGACAAAAAAAAGTTCAAAGTGGTGACGACCTTCACGGTGATCCAGGACATCGCGCAGAACGTCGCCGGTGATGCGGCGACCGTAGAGTCGATCACCAAGCCGGGCGCGGAGATCCACGATTATCAGCCGACGCCGCGCGATATCGTCAAAACGCAGTCTGCGGATCTGATTCTGTGGAACGGTTTTAACCTCGAACGCTGGTTCGGGCGCTTTTTTGCCAATATCAAAGATGTGCCATCGGCGACGGTCACGGACGGCATTACGCCAATGCCAATTCAGGAAGGGCCGTATCTCGGTAACCCTAATCCGCACGCCTGGATGTCCGCGAAAAACGCACTGGTCTACGTCGAGAATATCCGCGCCGCGCTGGTGAAATATGATCCGGAAAACGCCGCGACCTACGACCGCAATGCCAAAGATTATTCGCAGAAAATCATGCAGCTTGATGCGCCGCTGCGCGAACGTCTGGCGAAAATCCCGGCCGGTCAGCGCTGGCTGGTGACCAGCGAGGGCGCATTCAGTTATCTGGCGAAAGACTACGATCTCAAAGAAGCGTATCTGTGGCCGATCAACGCTGAAGAGCAGGGCACGCCGCAGCAGGTGAAAAAGCTGATTGATCTGGTGCGTCAGCAAAATATCCCGGTAGTTTTCAGCGAAAGTACGATTTCGGATAAACCGGCGAAACAGGTCAGCAAGGAAACCGGCGCGAAATACGGCGGCGTGTTGTATGTCGATTCGCTGTCCGCCGCTGACGGCCCGGTGCCCACGTATATTGATTTGCTGAAAGTGACGGTCGGCACGATTGCGCAAGGGTTCGGGCAATGAATGACTCGCGGCTTCACCTCAGGGTTGATGATGTCACCGTGACCTACAACAACGGTCACACCGCCATTGAAGACGCGAGTTTTACGCTGCACGGCGGCTCGATTTGCGCGCTGCTGGGCGTTAACGGCAGCGGCAAATCCACGTTATTCAAAACCATTATGGGCATTATCCGCCCGACGCACGGCAGCGTGACGCTGGATGGCCTGAACGTCGCTAAAGCGCTGAAGCAGAATCTGATCGCTTACGTGCCGCAGTCCGAAGAAGTGGACTGGAATTTTCCGGTACTGGTGCGTGACGTGGTGATGATGGGGCGTTACGGCAAAATGTCATTTCTGCGTATTCCCTCGCAGGAAGATAAAGATCAGGTCGCGTCGGCGCTGGCGCGTGTCGGGCTGACCGATCTGGCGCATCGTCAGATCGGTGAGCTGTCCGGCGGCCAGAAAAAGCGTGTTTTTCTCGCGCGCGCGCTGGCTCAGCAGGGGCGCGTTCTGCTGCTTGATGAGCCTTTTACCGGCGTGGATATCAAAACGGAAAATGCCATTATCGAACTTCTGCGCCAGTTGCGTGAGGAAGGGCATCTGATTCTGGTGTCCACGCACAATATCGCCAGCGTGCCGGATTTCTGCGATCGCGTGGTGCTTATCAACCGGACGGTGATGGCCGCCGGTGAGCTGGAAGCCACGTTTACGCATCAGAATCTGGAAAACACCTTTGGCGGCGCACTGCGCAATATCGGCTATTTAGTGCAGAAAGAGAGCCTGCCGGAGACAGCGGTAAGGCGGGTGGTATGACCGAACTGCTGCTTGAGCCGTTTCAGTATAATTACATGGTCAAAGCCATCTGGGTCAGCGCGGGCGTGGGCGCGGTGTGCGCATTTTTGTCGGCGTATCTGATGCTCAAAGGCTGGTCGCTGATGGGGGATGCCTTATCCCATTCGGTCGTTCCGGGCGTGGCGGGCGCGTATGCGCTTGGATTCCCTTATGCCGTCGGTGCTTTCGGCACCGGCATTCTGGCCGCGCTTTCCATGACGCTGCTGCGCCATTTCACCAAACTGCGCGAAGACGCGATTATTGGTTTCGTCTTTTCCACCTTCTTCGCACTCGGCCTGCTGCTGGTGTCGCTTAACCCGACGTCGGTCAACGTCCAGTCGATCCTGTTCGGCAATATTTTAGGCATCGATGACGCGGATATTTTGCAGGTGCAGATCATCGTTGGCATTTCGCTGGTGGTGCTGTGCGTTATCTGGAGGGATCTGCTGGCGGTCTTCTTCGATGAAGCGCACGCCGTGTCGGTCGGGCTTTCTCCGCTGAAGCTGAAAATCATTTTCTTCACCATTTTCAGCGCGTGCAGCGTGGCCGCATTGCAAACCGTCGGCGCGATTCTGGTGATCGCGATGGTGATTACCCCCGGCGCGACGGCGTATCTGCTCTCTGACCGCTTCTCACATTTGCTGATTATTTCGGTGATTATTGGCGCGGTCACCAGTGCGGCGGGCGCGTGGCTGAGTTATTACCTGGATGGCGCGACCGGGGGCGTTATCGTCTGCCTGCAAACCGTCGTCTTCCTGCTGGCGTTTCTGTTTGCGCCGAAACACGGCTGGCTGGTTAATCACTTCCGGCTCCGCAGGAGCCGCGTATGATGAGCTGGCTGGATGTTTTGCTTGAGCCGATGGGCTTCGAATTTATGCAGCGCGCGCTGCTGACCGCGGCGGCGACCAGTATCGTCTGCGCGATTTTTTCCTGTTTTCTGGTGCTGAAAGGCTGGTCGCTGATGGGCGACGCCATTTCTCACGCCGTTTTACCGGGCGTGGTGCTGGCCTATCTGGCGGGTATTCCGCTGGCCATCGGGGCGTTTGGTTCCGGGCTTTTCTGCGCCGTCGCCACCGGTTTTATTAAAGAGCATTGCCGGGTAAAAGAAGATTCAGTGATGGGCATTGTGTTTTCCGGAATGTTCGCCGCCGGGCTGGTGCTTTTCTCGCGGGTGAACACCGGGCAGCATCTCAGCCATATTTTGTTTGGCAACGTACTCGGCGTAACGGACAGCGAAATGCTGCAAACGCTGATTATCGCGGCAGTGGTGACGCTGGCTATCCTGTTCAGATTTAAGGATTTGGTGCTGTTTTGCTTTGACCCGGTTCAGGCCAAAGTCATCGGGTTACCGGTTCGTTTTTACCACTACGCGTTGCTGTGCATGCTGGCGATGACCATTGTCGCGGCGCTTCAGGCGGTCGGCGTGGTGCTGGTGGTGGCGATGCTGATCACACCGGGTATTACCGCATTTCTGCTGTGTAAAACATTGCCGAAAATGGTAATGATTGCAGTGACGGTGTCACTTTCCGCGGCAGTGTCAGGCACGTTTATCAGCTTTTATATTGATGCCGCGACGGGGCCGACAATTGTGCTGATTCAGGCGCTGTTTTTCCTGCTGGCGCTCACGGCTAATTTACTGCGAAAATCCCTAAAACCGCGACAGTCCGCACCGATTGCGTAGTGCTGGCCGGGCTGATTTGCCATGCTGTTTTCTGACATTTTTTGCTGAGAGATTCTGATGACCCCACAATTTGCGCCCGTCGAACTGGAAAAAGCCTACCGCCTGATCAACCACGGAGCCACCGCGCTGGTATCCGCCCACCACGCGGGCGTGGACAACGTGATGTCAGCGTCCTGGGTGTGCGGGCTGGATTTTAAACCAGCAAAACTGACGGTGGTGATCGATAAAATCGCCCGTACCCGCGAGCTGATTGAGCAAAGTGGTTATTTCGTGATTCAGGTGCCAACGGTGGCGCAATTGCAGATGACGTACGATCTGGGCACCAGAACGCTGCGTAACGATCCGGATAAATTACAGCATTGCGGCGCAGAGCTGTTTCGTATGGAAGGGCACGGCGACCTGCCGTTTGTCGCCGGTTGCTCTGCGTGGCTGGCGTGTAAGCTGATCCCTGAGCCGCACAACCAGCAGGCGCATGATCTGTTTATCGGTGAAATTGTCGGTGCCTGGGCGGATACCCGTGTATTCAGCAACGGTCACTGGCATTTCGAAGACGCCGATCCGTCCCTGCGCAGCTTGCATTACATCGCAGGCGGCCAGTTCTATGCCACCGGCGAAGCCCTGAACGCCAATACCGATCTGGGCTGATATTTCTGAGGGGGCATATTCTTCGCCCCGTTTTCCCTCTGCGCGCCAATCCTCCAAACCTTTGCCATAATCACACCTTAAAAAAGTCATCAACAGGAAGATGAGACGCATGCAAATTACGAAATCCGATCATCATGACATTGCTGAGATCCTCAGTATTTTAAGCGGATCCAGAGGCGATAATCTGACGGCGCAGCAGCGCGGAGAAGAAGGATTTACGCAAGGGACGATGGACGCTGAATTGCTGGCAAAATTCCAGTCAGGCAGTGGCGTGTTTGTCAGCCGTGATGAACATGAAGGACAGCCGGTGATTACCGGTGTGGCGATGACCACGCGCGGCAGTCTGGCGAAACACGGCCCTGCGCAGGCAGCGTATAACGCGATACTTGCCTCCGGTGTGGCGACGGCGGAACAGATTTTTCTCTATGGGCCTGTCAGTGTCAGAAAGGCATATCGTGGTACAGGATTACTGACGAAACTCCTTTTACATATTTGTGATGCGCTGAAAGAGGACTTTGCGCTGGGTGTGGCTTTTGTTGATAAAGAAAATCATAAATCCCTGCTCATTCACCGGCATTACCCGATGACAGAAGCGGGCGAATTCTCGCTGAACGGCAGGGAATATGTCATTTTTTCTTTCGAACCGCGTCACGTGCTGGCGTTTTATCAGCATCGTGCGTGATCGGGTTTACACGCTCAGTTCACGCAACAGCAGGAAAGCCTGTTTGGTGTGTTCCTCGCTGGCGATAAACGCCCGCAGCTGATTCTGGTCGTCCCGGCCTTTCGCCATCATGCCCTGACCGTTGAACGTGATGTCCCAGCTCAGGTCGGTGCGTGTGGTTTCACCGGCAAAGAACAGGGGTAAATCCGGCGTTTTGACCTTCACCAGCATGGCGGGAAGATTCAGCGTTTCTGCGCCGCCCATCAGGTTTTTCGCCAGCGTCATTGCGCCAATCTGCGCCGGTTGCAGGAAAGGCAGAATTCGCCCTTCAATTTCTGCGCAGTCGCCGAGCGCGTAAATGGCCGGATCCGACGTTTGTAAGTGACCGTTGACCACGATGCCGCGCTGCGTGTGCAAACCGGCGTCTGCGGCGAGGGCGGTTTCCGGTTTCAGGCCGATAGCGGCGATCACGGCGTCAGCACGTATTATCAGGCCATTTTTCAGCGAAACATTCAGGCCATCAGCCGTTTTAGCCACCGATTCCAGTTCGTTATTTAACGCCAGCTGAATGCCCATCTGGCTGAATTTATGCTGTAACCGGCTGCTGATTTCCGCAGGCATCACCGAAGCCAGCAGGCTGTGGGAACGATCAACCATCGTGACCTGTTTTCCGGCGCGGTGTAAATCCATCGCCAGTTCGCTGCCAATCAGACCCCCGCCCAGTACCACAATCTGTTTCGCCGACTGCAACGCGTCCTGATTCTGCCGGTACTCATTCTGGCTGTTAAACGTGAAAATCCATTCGCTGCCCGGCAACGCAGGCAATATCGCCTGCGCGCCGGTCGCCAGCACCAGTTTCTCATAATCAAAAAACCGGTCGCCGCACACCACACGTTTATTCCTGCGATCGATAGCCGTGACCCGCGTGTTTGAAACCACCGTGAGATTATTTTCCGCGGCAAACTGCGCCGCACTCTGGCGCGTCAGGTCATCCGCGCCTTGTTTTTGCGTGAAAACATGGCTCAGATCCGGTTTGTTGTAATCGTCTGCGCTGTCTGCGGCGATCAGCGTGACCGGTACCTGTTTATCGGCGCGGCGGATGTTTTTTATCAGCTGGCGCGCGGCAAATCCGGCGCCAATAATCACAATGTTGTGTTCCATCTGGCCTCCTTTCACAGCGGATCAAAGACGGATTTACCCAGCGCACAGCCCGGGCAAAGGAAGGATTCCGGTACGTCAGACCACGCGGTTCCCGGCGCGACATCCTGCAACGGCTCACCCAGCTCCGGGTCATAAACCCACTGGCACACGGTACAAATCATTGAAACACCGGCGTCGGCTTTCGACTCAGCATTGCATCCGCAGGCAGATTCAACGGGCTGCACCGGCACGCTGGTTTCTTTGAGCGGATGCAAAGCCCATTCGCGGGCGATTTTGCGGCCATGTTCACGGCATTCTTCCAGCGCTTTGCCGTCCGGGCGCCATTTAGCTTTCAGTGACAACGCGATATCAAAACCGGCATCCATCAGCCGGGTCTGAATGCGGTCAACCGCGCCGCCGGTCCAGCCAAAGCTGCCAAACGCGGAGGCTTTTTTGTTGCGAAAACGCAGACCGGCCAGCTCTTCCAGCATGCCTGCCACTTTCGGCATCATCACGTTATTCATGGTGGATGAACCGACCAGCACGCCTTTGGAGCGGAAGATTTGCGTCAGGATCTCGTTCTTATCGTGGCGGGAAATATTGTAGATTTTCACCGCAACGGTCGGGTCTGTGTCGTGAATGCCCTGTGCAATGGCGTCGGCCATCATGCGGGTGTTTGAGGACATGGTGTCGTAGAAAATAGTGATGCGGTCTTCCTGATAATCCGCCGCCCATTCAAGGTATTTCGCCACAATTTGCGTCGGATTGTCGCGCCATACCACGCCGTGCGAGGTGGCAATCATGTCTACCGGCAAATTAAAGCCGAGGATCTCGTTAATTTTTGGCGTCACCAGACGGCTGAACGGCGTCAGAATATTGGCGTAATAACGGGCGCACTGCTCGTAGAGCTCTGTCTGATCGACCTCATCGTTAAACAAATGCTCGTCGCAATAGTGCTGGCCAAAGGCATCATTGCTGAACAAAACGGCGTCTTCCGTCATATACGTCATCATGCTGTCCGGCCAGTGCAGCATTGGCGTCTCCACAAAAATCAGCGTTTTGCCGTTACCGATATCCAGCGAGTCGCCGGTTTTCACAGTGTGGAAATTCCATTCAGGGTGATGATGATGGCCGTTGATGGAATCAATCGCGTTGGTGGTGCAGTAAATCGGCGTGTCGGGAATGCGGGACATCAGTTCGGTCAGCGCACCGGCGTGGTCCTCTTCGGCATGGTTGATAATGATGTAATCGATCGCCGCAAGGTCGATTTCTTTCTCGAGATTGGCAACAAAGTCACGGCTGAATTTATGATCGACGGTGTCAATCAGGACGTTTTTGCCTTCACGGATCAGATAACTGTTATAGCTGCTGCCCTGATGGGTTTTATATTCGGTGCCGTGAAAATCGCGAACTTCCCAGTCACGTTGCCCAACCCAACTGATGTTATTTTTAACCTGAATAGCCATGATAGTTTCCTGAAAAAGTAATGGATGGTCTTCTTCAGAGAGCAATGACCGTGCCAGTATTTATCATATTGATTTTAAAGATTTAAATAATCTTATGAGTCATTTTGACAATACGCTATTATTGTCAAAATGACTTTAACTGTGTCGGAATGACATTATGAGCTTATCCATTCAATCCCTGGCGGCCATTGCCATTGAGTTACAAAACGGTTTGTCCGGTGAGGATCGCTTTCAGCATCTGATTGCCAGCGTGCGCCAACTCCTCAAATGTGATGCGTCAGCGCTGTTGCGTTATGAAGAACAGCAGTTCAGGCCGCTGGCGATCGATGGTTTATCGCCGGATGTGCTCGGACGGCGTTTCGCGCTGGCCTCACATCCGCGTCTCGAGGCCATTGCCCGCGCGGGGAATGTGGTGCGTTTTCCGGCGGACAGCCATCTGCCTGATCCGTACGACGGGCTCATCCCCGGTCATGACGATCTGAAAGTTCACGCCTGCATCGGTTTACCGTTGTTTGCCGATCAGGCGCTGATTGGCGCGCTGACGTTTGACAGCCTGAATCCGCAACAATTTGATGCGTTCAGCGATGAGGAGTTGTGGCTCATCGGCGCGCTGGCGTCTTCCGCCCTCAATAATGCGCTGCTGGTGGATGCCCTTGAAAAGCAGGCGTTACCGGCGATGGCCGCGCCGAATGCGCGCAAACAAAACGTCCGCCGTCCGGAGGAGGAAATGATCGGGCTTTCCGAAGCCATGCAGCAATTACGGCATGAAATCAGCGTGGTGGCCGGTTCGGATCTCAACGTGCTGATCACCGGTGAAACCGGCGTGGGTAAAGAGCTGGTGGCCAATGCCGTGCATCATCTTTCACCGCGAGCGGGAAAACCGCTGGTGTATCTCAACTGCGCGGCGCTGCCGGAAAGTGTGGCGGAAAGTGAACTGTTCGGTCATGTGAAAGGGGCGTTTACCGGCGCCATCCATAACCGCACGGGCAAATTTGAGATGGCGGATAACGGCACGCTGTTTCTCGATGAAATCGGCGAGTTATCGCTGGTGCTTCAGGCCAAGTTACTGCGCGTGATTCAGTACGGTGACCTGCAACGGGTCGGCGATGACAGCACCAAACGCGTGAATGTCAGGATCCTGGCCGCGACGAACTGCGACCTGAAAAAAGCGGTGGTGGACGGGACTTTCCGCGTCGATCTGTTCCACCGCCTGAGCGTGTTTCCGCTTTTCGTGCCGCCGCTGCGCGAACGAAAGGGTGACATCGTTCTGCTGGCCGGTTTTTTTGTCGAACACATCAAAAACAAGCTGGGGATTTCGCAGCTCAGGCTGCCTGCTGACACGCTTTCGATGCTGGTCAGCTATGGCTGGCCCGGCAATGTACGTGAGATGAAACACGCAATTGAACGTGCGGCAGTGCTGGCGCGCGCGTCGCAAATTCAGGGCGATGTCACGCTACATCGTGCGCTGTTTAACTTTTCTGAGGCCGGAAATCCGGAAGTCATGGCAGCGCCCGAAAACGAAGCCCCGGAGGTAACTTCATTCAATCTGCAACAGGCCACGCAGGATTTTCAGCGGCAACAAATTACCAAAATCTTGCAGGCACATCAGATGAACTGGTCTGCGGCGGCGAGAGCGCTGGAAATGGACGGCGGAAATCTTCACCGGCTGGCGAAGCGGTTAGGAATGAAGGCGTAATATCAGAGGGGATTAAGGCGTGGGGCTGGCGAATAATGAGTCAAAATAGTTTGAGGCGCGAAAATAATAAATGCTACGGAAGCGAGAACTGTTGAAACGCGTTCGCTTCTGTAGCATTTTAGGTATAACTTCTTTTAAAAATTTCCCTAGTGTTGGCTAATGTTGCTACCTGACTCTACCGGTCAGGTTTTTTTTTGCTAATTAATTATTATGCGGTGATTATACGGGGGGAGACGCAACCCGATAGTTGTACTAAGGTGTAATCGTGCACTGTACTTTGTGACAGAAAGACCACGAAAATCAAAAGGGAAGCCGCGTCAGCCAGGGGGGAAGAGGAATGCATTCGCGTGTTAGAAATGATGAAAAAATTATCGATACGTTACGTGATTATCTCGAAAGGAAATTACTTCCTTACGGCAATCTGAAATACACCTATCTGGTGATCAATAAAAGAAATCCGGTCGACATCTTTGTCGTCACCAGCTATCCGGATGAATGGGCCGATATCTATAAATCGCATAATTACCAGCATATCGACCCGGTGGTTCTGACCGCGCTTAAACGTGTTTCGCCGTTCGCGTGGGATGAAAATCTTACCGTGCTTTCTGATTTAAAATCATCCAAAATTTTCTCGTTGTCGAAGAAATATAATATCGCGAACGGTTTCACTTTCGTGCTTCATGACCACATGAATAATCTGGGCATGCTGTCACTGATTATGGAAGCGGGCGCGGATAAAGGGCCGGAAAATAGGGTCGCGCAGGATATGGATAAGCTGCAATGCCTGCTGATCAAAACCCACGAGAAGATGCTGATGCTTAACCAGAGCGCGGCGCGTTCATCGCAGATTTCGCCATCCCTGGTGTCGGGCGGGAAACCGATTTTCTCACCGAGAGAAAACGAAGTGCTGCACTGGGCGAGCATGGGGAAAACCTACGATGAGATTTCGCAGATCATCAACATCACGACGCGAACCGTGAAATATCACATGGCTAACGTGGTGAAAAAGCTGGGGGTTATTAACGCCAAGCAGGCAATCCGGCTTGGCGTTGAACTGGAACTCATCAAACCTGTACTGGTGTCACAGGCAAAGACATAGGCCATTCACATAACGCTTCCAGCGAGGCTTCGGACTGATCGCTGATACGTCGGGCAAGGATGCCCTGGTTATGCAAATCAATCGGCAAACGGAGCAGGTAAATAGGCTCATTTTCGCTGACAAAACCTTCTTTGATCACTTCAATTTCCCAGCCGGAACGTTTCGCAATCGTCAGCATCGCCCGGCTGACAATGGTGTATATTCCGGTGTGTCCGTGATGGCGCGCATAATTAATCATCGAAAGAAACAGAACATGGCTGATCGGGAAACGGCTGCCGAGTAATTCTTTTGCGCGGTTCTTATCCACGAAAAATCGGCTCGATTCGATATAATCACCCTCGGGTAATTTCACGTCATCAAATAGCCGGTTAAAAGTATGGGTGATCATATTCGGCAGACGTAAATCAACGAAGCGCACGCTGCACACCAGCTGGTTGTCGTAAATACCCAGCATGTAGCGCGTATCAGCATTATCAAATTCATCAAATTCCATGTCATTGCTGCACTGAACGGCCCAGTCCAGGCGGTCTTTAAACGTTTTTTTCCTCAGTTTGTAGAGATCATCCGAACGTTTGCCTGTCAGGTCGTTGTAACTCACATCGAAAATTTCCAGCATTTTTTTTCCTGATTTTGAATACGGTCGAAGGGTTATATTTGGCATCTGAATTGATTATTACAATATACAATCGGCAAATAAATCACCGTCTGTAGGGGGAATTTATTTATGAGGGGAGTTTGTGATGTAAAACAAAAAAAAGCCATGCCGCTAAGACATGGCCAGATGCCGATATTTATGCGCTTTCAGTGATAAACAGGTAACAGATTTACGCTGGAAAAAATATGTACGACCGCATTGAGCACACCAAACAGTAATACCAGCATAATCATTTTATTTCCGCCCCATACGCGATACAGCGGGCTGCCAAAGCGCTGACGCGATGCGCGAGCCATCAGTGCCGGAACGATGACTGCCCAGACGGTCGCCGCCAGACCTGCAAAACCGATCGCATAGATAAAGCCATCCGGATAAATCACGCCGCCAACGATGGGCGGGATGAACGTCACGAGTGCGGTTTTAAAGCGTCCGGTTCGGCTGTCATCAAACCCGAACAGATCCGCCAGATAGTCGAACAGGCCGAGCGTCACGCCGAGGAATGAACAGGCGACGGCAAAGTTGGAGAAGACCGTCAGCAGGAGATCTAATCCTTCGCTGTTGAGGATCTGACTCAGTGACTGTACCAGCACGTCGATGTTGCCGCCACGGGCCGCAATGCCAATGAACTCCGGGCGCGGTATGTTCCCCATCGTCCCCAGCATCCAGATGATGTAAAGCCCGAGCGCCATCAGCGTGCCCAGCAGCAGGCATTTTTTTATGATCTGGGGATTTTTGCCGTAATACTTCATCAGGCTCGGCACATTGCCGTGATAACCAAATGATGCGAGGCAGAATGGCAGCGTCGCCAGCACGTAAGGCATATAACTTGGATTAATTTCGACGCTGTTGAGTAAATTCACCGGCCTGATGTGCCACAGCAGGCTGCCGAACGTCAGGAAGAACGCGATGATTTTAGCGCCCAGCACAATTGCCGTCATGCGGCTTACTGCGCGGGTACTCAGCCAGACAATAAACGCCACGGCAAGCGCCGTTATCAGCCCGCCGAGACGCGGGGAGAAGTTCACCGACATTTCGCGCATCGTATGCTGGAGCACGGAACCGCTGGCTGAGATATAGGCATACGTCAGAATATACAGCACGAAGGCGATGGTTAGGCCGTTAAGCCGGTTCCAGTTTTTGCCCAGCAGATCGCCGGTCACCGTGTTGAAACTCGATCCTACCGGATAATTCAGGTTGGCTTCGAGGATCATCAGGCCGGAATGCAGCATGCAGAACCAGGTAAAAATCAGTGCCGCGACAGACCAGAAAAACCAGGCACCGGACATCACCACCGGCAGGGAAAACATCCCGGCACCAATAATGGTTCCTCCGATAATCATTGCGCCACCCAGCACCGAGCGTTGTGGGGTGGTCACGGAAAGCGTCGCCATAGTGCGGTTCCTCGCGTGGCTTTTATCACGATTCGTTCAAGAATTGCTGTAAAAGAATTGATAGGGGAATTGACCAAAAATCGCAGTTTTATCCTGCCTTGTTAGCCTTACGCGCCGCAATATAGTGCATCTTGTGCCGGATGTACACTGTTGAACTAGTTTGCTGGTACAAAACAGCGCATTGGCGAAGATGCCGGGCAGGGCGTGAATTGAGATGTTTCTAAAATATGAAAATGTTGATTTTTTAGGTTAAAACGCTAACCCCTATATCTGGTGCAGATCACATTTTTCATTATTATTACTTATCAAAAAAGGGAGTAAAAACCTGTGCTTAAATACAGTGTTGACACACTGCTCATAACGAGTAAATTAGAAGTCAGCCCCGCAGAGAAATGAAGTGAAGATTTTATTTCCCGGTGCATTTAACAAGTTGATAAACTTGTCAGTAATGAGATGCGATAAAGGCCACGAAGTATTTTTGTTTGGGTGATTCAATATCAGGCGATATTTGAATGTCTGTGAGATGATGCTTTAAGGCCACGCGGTAAATCTGTGCAATCGCATTATGTGGACGAAAACGCGATGATGTAACGCCTTGTAATTAAGAGTAATGTTCGCGATTTGGGTACGTAAGTCTGAAATCGAGAATATCGCGAAGAGAGTAAGGCCACGCATCAAAGAGTCTATATCGCGAGGGTGATGTACTCATTTATCCTGACATGAAAAACCAGGCTAAGTGAAATGAACAGGATAACGATGTTATTCCATAATATTATAGGAGGATAGCGTTAACCGGTTTCAAAAATATATCCTGTGAAACGATGTACATCTGTAGAAGTAAGTATCTGTAATTAAGTTGATGAATGTTAAATACTAATTTGATAGTACCTTAAAAGCCCCGGCAATAACTTGCTGGGGCTTTTTCATTCAGGGCACTGTAATATCTCGGATTATTCGTAACACTGGCCTGTCGCCTTATTTCACATTACCGAACTTACCGCTGATAGTGCCTTCCAGAACGGATTCCGCATCCAGATACACCAGAAAACACACCAGCGTCGTCTCTTTTGTGGCCGTTGCAGGCGTCAGTGCGCTGGTTTCGTCGCTGATTGCGTCACCTTTACCCAGCGTGTGACCGCCAATCGTAATTTCGCCGTCCATCACGTATAGCCACTGCGCAAATCCCGGATGCGTGGGGATTTCAATCGTCGTGTCAGTGTCCAGACGGATATCGTAAACGTAAATGGCCTGGCGGATTTCCAGCGGAGACTCAATGCCTTCCGGTGCGCCAATCAGCGTCCATGCGTTTTGTTTCGGGCCGTCCCGACGTTCCATAAACTGCACGCGGGCTTCAAGATTCGCTTTGCGCGGGCGGATAAAAATTTGCAGCATCTCAGCCGAAACCAGAGGCGTGGATTCTTCATGCCAGAAACTTTCCCCGGCATTCATCATCATCAGTTTTTTCGGTGAAAGTGGAACGCGGTTGCCGGCAGAATCTTCGTGAACCATCGAACCGCGCCACATATAACTGAGGATTTCGTCGTTATTGTGCTCATGCATTTTCACCAGCGTCCCCTGTTCGAGATTCGCGTGGTCAATAACACTCAGCGGGCCGAAAGCATCGTCACCGCGCTCAGGCAGGATCTGCCCCGGACGCATACGCCGGATCCGGAAAGGGCCGTATTCGAAAGTCGTTTTGGGTTCAGCACGTAATACGTTAAACATGTTTTCTCCGGCAGCTTATTTTAGTCTCAGGCCAGTCTATCAAGGAGGCGAAGAGGGTGTGATCTTTTTGTTAAGAATGCGGATCTTCCTTACGCCGGGCTTACTTCTCAAAGAATTACCTCAGGAAAGCCGAAGGCGTGGCGCTCGCCCGTGCCGTTGAAAATATAGTTGGGCGAGGTAATCAGTCTTTTTTCCGCGCTGGCCTGCGTGAACCATTTTCTTTTCCGGCGTCGCTAAATCAAACCGGTAATATGTTTCTGCTTTTTAAGCATAACCGACGCGGGTAAAAGCGACAGGCTGGCACGAAAAAAGGCCGCATTTCTGCGGCCTTAAAGGGGAAATACTTAAACGTTAGCTCAGTTCCAGTAAGGCATTCAGTTCGGCGATTTGCTTTTGCCACTGGCGTTGTAATTCCGGTTTCTGATGTCTGGGCTTTCGCGCCAGATCTTCTTCCAGTTTACTTTCCAGCTCCAGCAGCGTCGCCAGCCAGTGTTCCTCTTCGGTTTCGGGAACCGCAGATGTAGCCACCTGTGGTTTTTCCGCAGCCAGGGTATTCGCCACCGGAATATCGGCGAGGATCGCGCAGACCGGCGCGAGACTGTGCCATTCCTCCAGCCGTTGCTGATGAATAAGCCAGAAGCGGTTGCAGCTTTGCGCAATCAGCGTCCGGTCATGAGAAACCAGCAATACCGCGCCGCTGAAGTTTTTCAGCGTTTCTGCCAGCTCCTCTTTACCTTCCATGTCCAGATGGTTGGTCGGCTCATCGAGCAGCAACAGCGAGTAATTCGCCAGCATCAGACCGGTAAACAGCAACCGCGAACGCTCGCCGCCGCTCAGCGTGCTGACTTTTTGCTGATGGCGGAGATACGGAAAACCAGCACCGATCAGCGCCATTTTCCGCTGTTCTTCGGTCAGCGGCGCAAAATGTGCCAGCGCATCCGACAGCGAATCCTCATCCTGTAGTTGCCGCAGGCTCTGATCGTAATAGCCCGTACGCACTTTGGGATGAAACATCACGCCCTCAGCGGTGGTTTCCGGCTGACTGTAAGCCTGCCACAGATGGTGCAGCAGCGATGATTTTCCGCAGCCGTTGCGGCCTGCCAGCGCGATACGGTCGCCGCTTTTCACCCGCAGTTCGCCAAGTTCAAACAAGACCGGCGCATCCGCGACGGGCCGGATCTGTAAGGCAGAAAGCGCCAGTACGCGATCCGCCGGTAAGGCTTCTCCGCTCAGCCGCAACTGCCACTGATTGCCCGCGGTGACATCGGTTTGTTCTTCCCTCATCCGGTCGACCTGTTTTTCCATTTTTTTGGCCTTGCGCGCCAGACCTTCGTTGTCGTAAATACTGCCCCAGACGGCCAGCCGTTTGGCGCTTTTAGTGACACGGTCGATCTCCTTTTGCTCGGCTCTGCGTCGTAATGCGTCCGCCGCATCTTTTTCGGCCAGCGCCTGACGCGCCTGCGTGCAGGGGAGACGGATAAATTGCAGCGTTTTGTCGCGCAGGATCCAGGTGCAGTTGGTTACGCTGTCCAGCAGGCTGAGGTCGTGGGAAACCAGCACAAAGCTGCCGCCCCAGTTTTGCAGGAACTGTTCAAGCCACAGCAACGTGGGCAGATCGAGATGGTTACTCGGTTCATCGAGCAGCAGTAAATCTGGTTGCCGGACCAGCGCACGCGCCAGCATAAGCCGCGTATGTTGCCCGCCGCTGAGCGTTCCTGCGGCCAGACTCCAGGTTTTTTCCCCAAAGCCCAGCGTGGCGAGCAGCACTTCGGCCTGCCAGCTTTCCGGCTGATGAAGGCTGCCGGGTAAATGGTTTTGCACCGCATCAATCAGCGTCGCATCTTGCAATGCGGCCGGAAGATGTTGTTCTACCGTCGCCATAATGCACTGGGTCGCCAGCGTCAGCTGGCCGGACGTCGCCGCCAGTTCGCCGTTGAGGATTTTCAGGAGGGTACTTTTCCCGCAGCCGTTATGACCGATAAGCCCGATGCGGTCGCCTTTTTTCAGGCCGAAAGAAATTTCCGTCAGCAAAGGGCCGAAGGAATTATCGAAGGATAAGGATTGTGCAGATAATAATGTCATGGTGCTTACTCAAGTTTTTCAGGCAAAAAAAAGCCTCTCGTCAATAAAGCCGACGATAACCGGTAAGCCGGAGGGAAGTTCTCAGATTGTCAGTTAGCTTCGCTCAAGCAGGTTATCGCAGCACGATACCGGTAACGCCTGAGCAGTGACGATCGCTAAGGACGAGTGAAATTAAAAAAACTTCACGGGTCAGCATGGCAATCCTCCTTATGTATTCAGTTGGTGAATGAATGAACGGATTATATTGGGGATTTCCAAATTGTTCCAGTCCCGGAAACCCGGCAAAGCGTTACGGTGTCACCGCATCATTTTCCAGCTTTTGCCGTTTACGCAAGGCCGGGAACCAGGTCATCCATAATCCCACCACGATCAGCGTACCGACGCCGCCAATCGCCGCAGCGGGCACTGCACCGACCCAGGCAGCCAGTAAACCCGACTCAAACTCGCCAAGCTGATTGGAGGTATTGATGAAAATGGAATTCACGGCGCTGACGCGGCCGCGCATATCGTCCGGCGTGTCCAGCTGAACCAGCGCGCCCCGAATGACCATGCTGATCATGTCGAAACCGCCGAGTGCAAAGAGTGCGAGCATGGAAAGCCACAACGACGTTGAGAAGGCGAAAACTAACGTCGCGACGCCAAAACCGGCCACCGCCGTAAACATAGTCATCCCGACATTGCGTTTCAGTGCACGATGGCTCAGCCAGAATCCGACGATTAACCCGCCGACTGCAGGCGCGCCGCGCAGCAAGCCCAAACCCCACGGGCCGGTGTGCAGAATATCGTGAGCGAAAATTGGCAACAGGGCCGTCGCGCCGCCCAGCAGTACGGCAAACAAATCCAGCGAAATCACGCCCAGAACGTCCGGCCGGTTACGGATAAAACTGATGCCTGCAAACAGGGTTTTGAACGTGGCAGGAACACGGCGAGGAGGTGCCTGTTCATAGCGTAAACGACTGACCATCAGGATCGACAGCAGATACAGCACGGCGCAGACCGAATAAGCCACGCCCGCCCCGGCGACATACAAAAAACCGCCCAATGCCGGGCCAACCATCGCCGCCGCCTGGCCGGAAACGCTGTTTGCCGCCATCGCGCGTGCCAGTAAATGCGGCGGAACCAGGGCCGGAAGCATCGATTGCAACGACGGCGCTTCCATCGCTTTGGCGGTCGAAATAATGAAAATCAGCCCGAGCACAATCACTTCATTAACGTGATGCGTGAGCGATAACCAGGCCAGCGCGCCAATCGCCAGCCATTCGACGATTTGCCCGAGCAAGACGACGCGGCGGCGATCAAACTGGTCGGCGACGTGCCCGGCGACCAGCGCCAGTGCGACAGAGGGGAAAAACTGCACCAGCCCGATCAGCCCGAGATCAAACGCCCGGCCGGTGATGGAATAGATTTGCCAGCTCACCACAATGGAAAGCATCTGAAAACCAAAGCTGGAAGCGGCGCGCGCTATCCAGAACGCCACAAATGAACGATGTTGTAACAGTGAATCTGAATCCGCTGAGGAAGCAGGAGGCATGATAAATCCCTGAAAAAAACGTTTATACGCCGCGTCTGAGCCTTATTTTGGAATAAGTTAGCCCGGCAATTATTGTGTGTACAAATTATTAACAACCAACCGACCGGCTAGTTTTACCATAAAAGAGAAACATCACAAAAGGTTCAGCAAATCTTCATATAACGGAGTCTGCCGTCATATTGTGAAGAAGGAATGGAGTTCGCGGGGAGGGGATTACGGTTGTGTTTTAGAATTAAAAACGGCCTCGGGTGAGGCCGTCAGCAAGCGCGGAACTGCAAATTTACCAGCGCAGTTTACGGCCGGAATATTCCACAAAGTGATGGCCGCCTTTGCCGCGGAATGCGTCGAACTGATCGGCAATCCCGGTGGCGCTTTCTTCTACGGTCAGCGTGGCATCTTCGCCGCCCATATCCGTTTTCACCCAACCCGGATGGACGGACAACAGCGTCAGTTCCTGTTTCTCCGTCGCTTCCTGCAACCCGCGGGTCAGCATATTCAGCGCGGCTTTACTGGCGGAATACAGCGGATAGGTGGCGACTTCATTCTCATTGAGGCTGGAAAGCTCAGAAGTCATCAGCGCCAGCACGCCGGTGCGGTGGTTAAGCAGCGGAAGGAATTCAGCCGCGGTGCGGACAGGGGAAATGGCATTAGTGAGAAGCAGCTGTAAAATTTCTTCATCGGATGCCTGATGAATGTCCTGATGATCAGGGCCAAATACGCCCGCATTCACAAAAATCAGATCAAAACGGCTTTCGGAAAGTGCGTCTTTAACCGCTTCCCGCGCTTCGGATTTATTGATGTCCAGTTTGACCCATTCAACCGAAGACGGACTTTTGGCCGGAACGGCAGCCCGCGTTGTCGCCGTGACCTGCCAGCCACGTTTTGCCAGAACGTCCACCACACCTAAACCGATACCGCGTGAAGCGCCGATGATCAATGCTTTTTTAGAGTCAGTCATATTCATCCTTTTATTCAATGCGTAACGTTAATTTATAGTTTTCATTAAACCTGTAAAACTTCATAGCGTGAGTTTCAGTATGGGACAGCCCGCCGCTGGCAACAATGGGCTGGAGTCCGATTTTCCTGACAGGATTTTTTATCGTGAGCTTTCTCGCAAATTTGCGATGAAGCACGGGATAATAATTTTGTAATCGATTACTTTTCATAAAACACGTTTTGTAATCGATTACTTTTTGTGAGGCGAAAATGATGTCAGCATTAGAAAGCCATGAAAAAAGTCATATCCGGCACCGTTTTCTGGTGCCGCGTTTATCACTGATGATGTTTTTACAGTTCTTTATCTGGGGAAGCTGGTCGGTGACGCTGGGGCTGGTGATGGCGCATCACAACATGTCACTGCTGATCGGCGATGCTTTCTCGGCAGGGCCGATCGCGTCAATTTTATCGCCGTTTGTGCTCGGGATGCTGGTCGACCGTTTCTTCCCCTCACAAAAAGTGATGGCGGTAATGCATCTGGCGGGCGCGGTGATCTTGTGGTTTGTGCCGCAGGCGCTGATCGCAGAAAACGGTACGTTGCTCATCACGTTGTTGTTCGGTTACACGCTCTGCTACATGCCGACGCTGGCGCTGACCAACAACATCTCTTTCCACAGCCTGAAAAACATCGATAAAAGTTTCCCGGTGGTGCGCGTTTTCGGCACGATTGGCTGGATTGTGGCAGGGATTTTTATCGGCGTGACCGGCGTCTCGGCGAGCGTCAGTATCTTCTCGATCGCCGCGGTTTGCTCCGTGGTGCTGGCGGCTTACAGCCTGACGTTGCCACATACCCCCGCCCCCGCAAAAGGCCTCCCGTTTGCACTGCGCGATCTGTTTTGTGCTGATGCCTTTGCACTGCTGAAAACCCGTCATTTCTTTGTGTTCTCGCTCTGCGCCATGTTGATCTCTGTGCCGCTCGGGACGTACTACGCGTACACCGCGTCGTATCTGGCGGATACCGGTATAGCGGATGTCAGTACCGCAATGTCCTTCGGCCAGATGTCAGAAATCTTCTTCATGCTGGTAATCCCGCTGCTGTTCCGCCGTCTGGGCGTGAAATACATGCTGCTGATTGGCATGCTCGCCTGGTTTGTCCGTTATGCCTTCTTTGCGCTGGGCGTCAGCGAGGAAGGGCGTTTTCTGCTCTATATCGGGATTTTGCTGCACGGCGTCTGCTACGACTTCTTCTTTGTGGTCGGGTTTATTTACACCGACCGTGTGGCGGGGGAAAAAGTGAAAGGTCAGGCGCAGAGCATGATCGTCATGTTCACCTACGGCATCGGTATGTTGCTGGGGTCGCAGATTTCCGGTGCGCTTTATAACCGTCTGGTCGCCGGGCAAACCGTGCCGCAGGCGTGGGTGACGTTCTGGTGGATCCCGGCGATTTCCGCTGCGGTTATCGCATTAATTTTCCTCTTCTCGTTCAGATATGACGAGAAAGAGCGTGTTGAGTAACTCAGGAGGTGCAATGAAAACCATTAAAGGACCGGGCATTTTTTTGTCGCAGTTCATCGGGGCTGAAGCCCCGTTTAACACCTTAGAAGGCCTGGCGGAATGGGCCGCGGCGCTGGGCTATAAAGCGTTGCAGATCCCGTGCAACCATCCGCACATTTTTGATTTGCCGAAAGCGGCAACCAGTCAGGCGTATTGTGACGAAATTACCGCCACGCTGGCGCGGCACGGGCTGGTGATCAGCGAGCTTTCTACCCATCTCGAAGGACAACTGCTGGCCGTGCATCCGGCGTATGATCTGGCATTTGATAATTTTGCACCGGAAGCGGTGCGCGGAAACCCTTCAGCGCGTCAGGCGTGGGCGACGCAGGCGTTAAAACAGGCGGCGGCAGCTTCTGAAAAACTCGGGCTGACGGCGCACGCGACGTTTTCAGGCTCGCTGGCCTGGCCGTATTTTTATCCGTGGCCGCCGCATAATGCGGTCTTGCTGGAAGAGGCGTTTACCACATTAGCGCAGCGCTGGCTGCCCGTTCTGGACTGTTTTGATCAGCACGGTGTGGATGTATGTTTTGAAATTCATCCGGGCGAAGATTTGCATGACGGCGTGACGTTCGGGCGTTTTCTGGCGCACGTCAATCACCATCCCCGCTGCAATATTCTCTTCGACCCCAGCCATCTGCGGCTTCAGCATATGGATTATCTGGACTTCATCGACCGCTATCATGACCGTATCAAAGCCTTCCATGTTAAAGACGCGGAATTCGCCGCCAGCGGCCAGAGTGGTGTTTACGGCGGTTATCAGAACTGGGCTGACAGACCGGGGCGTTTTCGCTCGCCCGGCGATGGCGATATTGATTTCAAAAGTATTTTCAGCAAATTGTCGCAATACGATTATTCCGGCTGGGCAGTATTGGAATGGGAGTGCTGCCTGAAAAACGCCGAAACCGGCGCGCGTGAAGGCAGTGAGTTTATCCGTCGTCACATCATTCCGGTTTCAGAACGGGCGTTTGATGATTTTGCTGCTGGCCAGAATGACCGCCAGCAGGCACGCCGGATGCTCGGCCTGGGCGGAGATGTTTTTCATGATTAATGTCGGCATTATCGGCACCGGTTTTATCGGCCCTGCGCACCTCGAAGCGTTACGACGGCTGGGATTTGTCAATGTGGTCGCGTTGTGTGATACGCCTTTTGAGGCCGCGCAGAAAAAAGCCGGACAGCTGAATGTCCCGCATGCGTACAGTGATATCGACGCGTTGCTGGCACATCCCGGCCTGGACGTGGTGCATAACTGCACGCCGAACCATCTGCATGCGGAGATTAACCGCAAGATCCTTCGCGCCGGGAAACACGTATTCAGCGAAAAACCTTTGTGCATGACGCCGGAGGAGGCGCAGGAGTTGGTGGCAATGGCAGAAAACGCGGGTGTCGTTCACGGCGTGAGTTTTGTCTACCGGCAATTCGCGATGGTTCAGCAGGCCGCGAGCATGGTGCGTCAGGGGCAACTCGGGAAGTTATTTTCGGCGCACGGCAGTTATTTGCAGGACTGGATGTTGCTGGAAACGGACTATAACTGGCGCGTTGATGCGGCTCAGGGCGGCGCTTCGCGGGCCATCGCGGATATCGGTTCGCACTGGTGCGATACGCTTCAGTTTGTCACCGGCAAACGCATCACCGAAGTGATGGCCGATCTCTCTATCGTCTGGCCCACGCGCAAAGCTACCGTGCAGGGCGATTCAACGTTTGCCGCCAAAGAGGCTGATACGCATTATGAAGACCGGCCGGTCACAACCGAAGATATGGGATTTGTGCTGCTGCGGTTTGATGACGGCAGTAAAGGCTGTTTCCATGTTTCGCAGGTCAGCGCAGGCCGTAAAAACCGGCTGAGTTTCGAAGTGAACGGCAGCGGGGCGTCAGTGGCCTGGGATCAGGAAATACCGCAGCAACTTTGGGTAGGGCAGCGCGCGCAGCCGAATCAGTTGTTAACGGACGATCCGGGTTTGATGAATGCCGATGTGGTTCACAGCGCGCAATTTCCCGGCGGGCACATTGAAGGCTGGCCGGATGCGTTCAGGAACATGATGTTGCAGTTTTATACTGCCGTCAGGGAAGGGCGTCCACCGGCCAAAGATCACAGCCCGTTTGCCACTTTTTATGAAGGCGCCCGCGTGATGTCCGTTGTCGATGCCATTTTGCAAAGTCACCGGCAGCAGCGCTGGGTAAGGGTTTAAGTCCTTTCTTCACGCCCGGCGCACAGATAACGCCGGGCTTCCATTCATGCCATCTCCGATCTGTGGTAGCCTCTGGCAAAAAAGAGCAGACCGCAGGATGTGTTGTCGTTATGTCGATTCAGAAAATTGCCAAACTGGCCGGTGTCTCGGTGGCAACGGTATCGCGTGTACTCAATAACAGCGATTCCGTCAAAAGCAAAAACCGCGAACGTGTACTGGAAGCGATCAGGGAAAGTAACTACCAGCCCAATTTATTGGCCCGCCAGTTGAGAACGTCCAGAAGCTCAATGATCCTGGTGATGGTCTCGAATATCGCCAATCCGTTTTGTGCTGATGTTGTGAAAGGCATTGAAGAAGAAGCCGAAAAGAACGGCTACCGTATTCTTTTGTGCAATTCCGGCTCCGACATCGAACGCTCTAAATCCAGCCTCGGCCTGCTTTCCGGCAAAATGGTCGACGGCATTATCACCATGGATGCCTTTTCCAAACTCCCCGAACTGACGAGTATGATCGGTCAGACGCCGTGGGTGCAGTGCGCCGAATACGCGGATACGGGGGACGTTTCCTGCGTCGGGATCAGTGACACCGACGCCTCCGAGTTTGCCATCCGGCATCTGATTGCCCGCGGTTGTCGTCGTATTGCACTTATCAACCACGACCTGAGCTACAAATATGCCCGGCTGCGAGAACAGGGGTACAAAACGGTGATGCAGGAACAAGAGCACGGTTATGAAGCCATTGAATATGCCAGCGAGCTGAGTTTTAGCGCGGGAAAAGCGGCGATGGAAAAATTGCTGCAAGCCGCGGAACAACCTGATGGTGTGTTTGCCGTCTCCGACACGCTGGCCGCAGGCGCGATGCGTGCTATCGGGGACACCGGGCTGAAGGTTCCGCAGGATATTGCGGTCATTGGCTTTGATGGCACCGAACTGGCCGAAATGGTTTCTCCGCAGCTCACGACCATCCAACAACCCTCGCGCGATATTGGCCGGCAGGCGGTTTCCTTACTGATTAAAAAAATCGATAACCCCGAATCTCCGGCAGAACGCCTGATGATGGACTGGCATTTTATTGTACGCGCGAGTGCCTGAGTGAAATTGCCCGCAGCGAGGCGGGCATTTCCATTATTTCTCTGTTGCTGACAGCGCTTTACTCAGGTTTTTGTAGGAAGTGGTTTATCGCAGGCCGGTTTCGCAGCGTGTACAGGCAAAGCGGCCAGAGAACACAACACTAACAATCCGCCTGAGAGGTGAGATTTTAAAAGCATACTTATTCCCTTTCTTTTTGTAATCGATTACAAAACATAGGTAGGATGATGATCAGGAGTGTGAGGGCGCTCACAAATCAGGATTCCCAAAGGGCCAGACTTTCACGTTGCCAGCCTTGTAATGAATGCGTACTGTTGTTCTTTCGAAATGGCTGACAAGAGTGAGTGAAAAAATGGCCGTTAAATGGATAATTCTATGTTTTGTAGGAATTTTGTTGCTGTCCTTTGGTTACAGTTATGCCAGGGCGTCGCACACTAAAACAGAGCCTGCCAGTCAGAACTGGGCGACGGCGCGTCGTGATTCTGCGGGTATTGCGCCGGATCCGGTCAGACTACGCAGTACTGCAATTATCCAGATATATGCCGCGCCGACCTATGGCTGGCGCGGGCTGGTGGCGGTACATCCGTGGATTATTTTTAAACGTGAAGGCGAAACGGCGTATACACGTTATGACGTCATTAGCTGGGGCAGCACGGACGTTGTTCGCCGCAATTATGCCCTCCCTGACGGTTACTGGTTTGGGTCAAAGCCCAAATTACTGGTCGATCATCGCGGGGCTCAGGCAGAAGCGATGATCCCCAATATTGTCGCGGCGATTAAACGTTATCCGTATCCGCATACCTATCACGCGTGGCCGGGGCCCAACAGCAACACATTTATGGCGCACATTGGCCGCGAAGTGCCGGATCTCCAACTTGATATGCCGTCTAACGCCATTGGCAAAGATTATCGCGGCATCACAAACCCGATCGGTTTGCCACCTTCCGGGCGTGGCGTGCAGGTTTCAGTGCTGGGGCTTTTGGGCGTCACGCTTGGCGTTGAAGAAGGTGTTGAAGTGAATGTGTTAGGGCTGAATCTGGGGATTGATTTCAAAAATCCGGCGCTGCGTTTGCCGTTTGTAGGGCGCGTTGGTTTTGATAATCCGCAAAATGCCGGGCTTTAGCGTTTATTCCCCGGATGTACTTCAGAATTAAAAATGGCCGGTATCTCTCCGGCCAGACAAAATCATCAGAACGATGAATGCTTGTAAGAACGGTATTCTGGCTTCCAAAATTCAGTATCAAGACGATTTTGCAGTGTCTCTTGCGATATTTCCGGCGCCACACCTTCCTGCTGCGCCACACGGGCGACTTCGGCGGCAATCACTTTCGACACGTGCTGAATATCGGCAATAGCCGGTAACAGCGAACCTTTACCGGTGGTTGCCAGCGGAGATAAGCTCGCCAGCGCCTGACTGGCGGCCAGTAACATTCCATCAGTAACGCGACGCGCTTTGGCGGCCAGGATCCCTAAACCTAAACCGGGAAAGATATACGCATTGTTACATTGCGGGATCGGGTAGGTGCGGTCCTGATAATGCACAGGGGCAAACGGGCTGCCGGTGGCCATCAGCGCGGCGCCTTCTGTCCACGCAATCACATCCTGCGGGCGGGCTTCAGCGCGCGATGTCGGATTCGACAGCGGCATGATGATCGGATGGTGACAATTGTGGTGCATTTCACGGATGATTTCTTCTGTGAATAGCCCCGGTTGCCCGGAAACGCCAATCAGTATTGTCGGTTTGGAGTTGTGCACAACATCCTGTAAAGAGATATTTTGTGCATCGACTTTCCAGTGGGCAATGTTGGCTTTGCGCGTGACCAGCTTGCGCTGGAAACCGAGCACGTTCGGCATGTCATCCGTCAGCAGGCCAAAGCGATCCACCATAAAGACCTGGCTGCGCGCTTCATCTTCCGTAGCGCCTTCGGCAATCATCTGCGCAACAATTTTTTCTGCGATACCGCAGCCGGCAGAACCCGCGCCAAGGAAAGTGACGCGCTGGTCGCGCAGTTGCGTTCCGGCGGCATGGCTGGCGGCAATCAGGCAGCCCAGCGTGACAGCGGCGGTGCCCTGAATATCATCATTGAAGCAGCAAAGCTCTTCGCGATAACGCTCCAGCAAGGGCATCGCGTTGGTTTGCGCGAAATCCTCGAACTGAAGTAATACGTCCGGCCAGCGTGTTTTTACCGCCTGAATGAACATATCCATGAATTCATTGTATTCACCGTCAGTAATGCGCGGGTGGCGCCAGCCCATATACAGCGGATCATCGAGGCGCTGCGCATTATTGGTGCCGACGTCGAGCATGATCGGCAACGTATTGGCCGGGTTGATCCCGCCGCAGGAGGTATATAACGACAGTTTACCGATAGGAATACCCATCCCGCCGATGCCCTGATCGCCCAGCCCCAGAATGCGTTCGCCGTCGGTGACGACGATCACCCGGATGTCATTCTTGGAGAAGTTTTGCAGCATTTCATCAATGTGGTCGCGGTCTGGGTAGGAGATAAACAACCCTCTCGCCCGGCGGTAGATATCAGAGAAATGCTCGCAGGCTTCGCCAACGGTCGGGGTGTAAATGATCGGTAGCATTTCTTCCAGATGAGAATTCACCAGGTTATAGAAGAGTGTTTCGTTGGTGTCCTGGATGTTGCGCAGATAGACGTGTTTGGAGATATCACGTTTGAATTCAGAGAATTGAGTGTATGCACGGTCGGTCTGTTCGCTGATGGTTTCCACCTGATTTGGCAGCAATCCATTCAGATTAAGCGCGAGACGTTCTTCGCGGCTGAAGGCCGACCCTTTGTTCAGCAGCGGATTTTCGAGTAACAGCGAACCGGTGTAATGCGTGTAGAGTGGGCGTTTTTTTAACATCATTAAGCCTTAGAGTTTGTACTCAGTGATTTCCCCGGGCGTTATTTCTTCGCCTCAGGATCCCTCGCAGTAAAATCCTATAAACAATCGAATTGGAGTGAATGGGAAATAAAGACAATGGCGCACAGCAGCCGGAAATAGTATATATTATTGTCTTGTTTTTATATCACGCGAGTGAGGAGGGTTCTGGTTACACAAATTACAAAAGCATTTAAATACTTACTTAGTGATGAAAGACGTCAGTGTGTTGTTGGATATTTCAGAATAATTCAACGTAAGTAATAAAATGACTCTGAACTTAAGTTAAATAATTGATATTAATGTAACACATTGAATTTTATGCAATTTATAATTAAGTAATTATTGTTATTCTTATCCGATAAACAGATGTGAGCACTATCACAATTACCTCTAAGTGAAAATAATATAAAGGCTAGCGGTTTTATTTTTCTTCCTTCAATTAACAATAAAAAAGATAAAGGTCTGATTATGCCAACTTTACTCTTATCCTCTTTATTTCCTTTAGTTTTTGTTATGGTTTTAGGCTGGCTGAGCGGGAAGCTCGGTTATATGAAACGGGACGATGCAACGGTATTAGCCACCGTGGTGATTCGTTTTGCTTTGCCATTACATCTTTTTATCGGCGCATTACATACCGATCCTTCCAAAATACAGAATTTATCCTTTATGGCTGTGCTGGTGATTGGCCTGATGGGATCTTATCTTCTGACATTGTGCATCTCGCGGTTTCTGTTCCGGCACGACATAAAAACCAGCGCCATTCAGTCGCTGGTTTGTGCGTTTCCGGATATGGCGTATTTCGGCGCGCCGGTTCTGGCCGTGCTTATCGGGCCGGAAGGTTTTCTCGGCGTGCTGGTCGGCAACCTGATCACCAGCGTACTGATGATCCCGCTGACGATCGTTCTGATCCGCATGGGGGATAAAGACAGTGAACTGACCGGGCAGGGTAGTTTGGGCAAAATGATTCTGACCAATCTATTTAAAGCGGTGCGAAACCCGATTGTGTGGATCCCGGTTCTCGGGGTCATCATGAGTCTGGCGGGGATCAAAATCCCGGAACTGCTGTCATCTTCGGTTGAAATGATGGGGAAAACGGCAGGGGGGATTTCATTATTCGCGCTGGGGCTGTTGTTCTTCGGCGAACGTCCGACGCTAAATATCCATACGTTTACCAACATCGGGATGAAGAACTTAATTCAGCCCGCCATCATGGCCGCCGCCGGGATAGCATTTGGGCTGAGCCATACGCTGATGCAGCAGGTGGTGATTATCGGTGCCACGCCGTCGGCGATTGCCGCCGGAATGTTTGCGGTGCGCAGCGATACCTACGTGGAATCCGCGTCGTCTTCCATTCTCATCGGCACTGCACTCGGAATTGTGACGGAAGGGATCGTGATTTTTATGATGTCTTAGCGCGGGAAATGCAGTGACCTGAGCTGATAAAAAAGGCCCGCCATTTAAGGCGAGCCTTTTATTTTACTGCAATGCGATTACTTCACGCATTTAGCACATTGGTTTTGCTGAATCTGCTGGAAGAAGTCGTTGCCTTTGTCATCCACCAGGATGAACGCCGGGAAGTTTTCTACTTCAATTTTCCAGATGGCTTCCATCCCTAATTCAGGATATTCAACGCATTCCAGGCTCTTGATGCTTTGCTGAGCCAGAACCGCTGCCGGGCCGCCGATGCTGCCCAGATAGAAGCCGCCATGTTTGTGACACGCATCCCTAACTTGCTGGCTGCGGTTGCCTTTTGCCAGCATGATCATGCTGCCGCCGTTTGATTGCAGAAGATCTACGTAGGAATCCATACGGCCTGCGGTGGTCGGGCCGAGGGAACCGGACGCATAACCTTCTGGCGTTTTCGCCGGGCCTGCATAGTAAATCGGGTGATCTTTAACGTACTGTGGCAAACCTTCTCCGTTATCCAGACGCTCTTTCAGTTTGGCGTGCGCAATGTCACGGCCCACGATAATCGTACCGCTCAGGGAAAGGCGGGTTGATACCGGATATTCAGATAGCTGCGCGAGGATTTCTTTCATCGGACGGTTCAGGTCAACTTTAACGGCTTCGCCTTCGCCTGCATGACGCAATGATTCAGGGATATATTTGCCCGGATTGCTTTCCAGTTTCTCAATCCAGATACCGTCTTTGTTGATTTTCGCGCGGATGTTACGGTCAGCGGAGCAGGAAACGCCCATGCCTACCGGGCAGGAAGCGCCGTGGCGTGGCAGACGGACGACGCGGATGTCGTGAGCAAAGTATTTGCCACCGAACTGTGCGCCGAGGCCCAGATTGTTCGCTTCAACCAGCAATTCCTGTTCGAGCTGTACGTCGCGGAACGCCTGACCGTGTTCGTTGCCTTCAGTTGGCAGGCCATCGTAGTAATGTGTTGACGCCAGTTTCACCGTTTTCAGCGTGGCTTCAGCAGAAGTACCGCCGATAACAAACGCGATATGGTACGGAGGGCAGGCCGCTGTACCCAGCGTGCGCATTTTCTCAACCAGATAACCTTTCAGTTTCGCCGGGGTGATCAGCGCTTTGGTTTCCTGATAAAGATAGGTTTTGTTCGCCGAACCACCGCCCTTAGCGATGCACAGGAATTTGTACTCGTCGCCATCGACGCTGTAGAGATCGATTTGCGCTGGCAGGTTGGTGCCGGTGTTCACTTCTTTGTACATATCCAGCGCAGCATTCTGGGAATAGCGCAGGTTATCTTCAATGAACGTGTTGTACACGCCCTGGGAAAGGCTGGCTTCGTCGTTGCCACCAGTCCAGACGCGCTGGCCTTTTTTGCCCATGATGATCGCGGTGCCGGTGTCCTGGCAGGTTGGCAGAATGCCTTTCGCGGCGATCTCTGAGTTTCTCAGGAACTGCAATGCCACGTATTTGTCGTTTTCGCTGGCTTCCGGATCATCCAGGATGGCGGCAACTTGTTGCTGATGTGCAGGACGCAGCATGAAAGAAGCATCGTGAAATGCGTGCTGAGCCAGCAGGGTAAGCGCTTCGGGCGCGACTTTTAAAACGTCTTCACCGTCAAACTGGCTGACAGAAACGTGCTCTTTGGTCAGCAGATAGTATTCGGTTTCGTCTTTGGAAACGGGGAAGGGATTCTGATAGTAGAAAGGTTTATTCGACATTGTTTTCTCACTTAATCCGTTATGGCCGCCACGGGTACAACGATTTTCAGGAAGAGTACGGGAAAATCACGGCGACGTTTCTATTCGTTCCGTATGTTGCCAGCCAAATACACAGGCTGGCAACGTGGTTTAACTGTTTTATTTCAGTAAATGCTCTGTTAATGCTTTGTGGGTGATTTTATGCGCACCCTCAGAACATCATCACCATCCACGGGTAGCCGATAACCAGTAATGCGACCAGGAAGATTGCACCGAAGATGGTGCCCAGACGCCAGTAATCTTTGGTTGGCAGATAACCACTCCCGTAGTAAATCGGACTCGGGCCAGTGCCGTACGGTGTGATGATCCCCATAACACCCAGAGACGTCACCATCAGCAGACAGAACACCTGCATATTGATGCCCGGAATGGCAGCACCAATAGTCAGCATAGCCGGTAAAAGTGCGGTGGTGTGTGCGGTGGTGCTGGCAAAAAGATAGTGCAAGAGGTAGAACGCCAGCAGCAGGGCGATAGTCGCCGCGCCCGGAGAAATGCCGCCCATCAACGCTGCGCCCTCTTTACCCAGCCAGGCAATGAAACCAGTACGGGACAGGCCGTCGGCCAGTGCAACCAGCGTGGCGAACCAGGCAAAGGTGTTCCAGGCCGGTTTGTTGCTGGTGATATCGTTCCAGTTCAGCACGCCGGTCCACAACATCAGAACCACGACCAGCAGGGCAGCCATTGCTGGCTCAATGAAGCTGGCGGCAAAAATCCACATCGCCAGCGCACAGCATACGAAGACCAGCAGCAGAATTTCGTGACGGGACATTCTGCCCAGTTTAGCCAGTTCAGAAGTCGCCCATTTTGGCACTTCGTCATTCACTTTGACTTCCGGCGGGTAGAACCAGTAGGCCAGCAGCGGCATAGTCAGCAGCAACAGCAAGCCGACTGGCAGGAACGCCATGAACCAGGTGCCCCAGGAAATGTTGATCCCGGTGACGCTGTTCACGATGCCCAGCGCCAGCAGGTTAGGTGCCAGTGCAGACAGGAACATCGAACTGGTGATACATGCCGCAGTGATCGCAACCCACATCAGATAAGAACCGATTTTACGCGCACTCGGGTCGTTAGGTTTTGAGCCGTACAGCGGGGGCAGGTTGGCAATGATCGGGTAGATCGTGCCGCCGCTGCGTGCGGTATTGGACGGTGTGAACGGTGCCAGCAGCAGGTCTGCGAAAGTGATGGCATAACCGAGCGTCAGGCTGCGGCGACCGAGATATTTCACCAGGATCAGCGCCAGACGGCGGCCAAACTGGGTCTTATCGTAGCCCGCGGCAAACATGAATGCCCCGAAGATTAACCAGACCGTGGAGTTACCAAAACCGCTGACTGCCCATTTAAAGGACTGCGCAGCCATTTTAAATTTCGGATCCGCCAGCTCTGCCGGACTGAACAACAACCACTGGCTGAAGAGGGCGATAACCACGACGCCGGTCAGGCCGATAACGGCACCTGGCAATGGCTCGAAGATCAGGCCTACGATGACACCGACAAAAATGGCGAAGAAGTGCCATGCGTAGGGTTCAAGGCCATCAGGAGTAGGAACCAGCAGCAACAGAACCGCCACCAGCACGGGAAGTAACATAAAGATCCAGCGATTTTTCTTGCCGGATTCGGCTTTTTTCGCTGGCTCTTTCACCGCAGTTTTTGTTATTTCGCTCATAATATTTATCTTAGGTAGTTAGGAATATTGTGATGATGCTTAGGTAAAATGTCTTATGTGTTTTTTTTAGTTATTTTGCTTTTTTTAGTTATTTAACGTTGCCCGTTTCTTATTGAAAACCTGCCCCGTTATTATTATTTGTGTTTGGTAGATGTCATTCCCCTTAAGAGGGAGGAATTGTTTATATAATGCGTTTTCCCTATTTATTACTGTTGATCTTGATCAACAAAATACGGTGGCAGTTTAATTTTTAGAATGAATAAACGCCCTGAAGAGACGCTATTAAATCAAATTGCCGGGAAGGGGTGATGGGAGTATCTTTGCGGATGTAACCCTTGCATAAACAGAGGTATTCATAAATGAGAGTCATTCACATCTATGAGCCTGACTGTAGGGATGCCTCTGGCCTTGCGGGCAGGCGAAATCTCTGATTTCTTGCGGGAAAGCCGGCCCCGGATGTAATAGTTATCTGATCATATAAATACAAATAAGATCGTATTTTACACGAATGTGATTATTTATTTTTAGCGTTAACATATTTTTAATATAACAGGCATTAAGTTAATAGATAAATAGTTAATAAACTAATGTAAGAGGTTTTGAAACTAAAAATAAAACTATATTAAAAGCATCAGACCGGCATCGAAAAAAAACACAAATAATAATCACATATTTCGTCAAATAGCGGCCGGTAAAGAATTCAGAAAATTAATACTTAAAATTTGGAGTTATCATTATGAGCACCAACCAACCGCTATTGAGTCCGTTCACTCTGCCAAATGGTACCGTACTGAAAAACCGTTTCCTGATGGCACCCATGACCACCTGCACCGGTTTTTATGATGGTACCGTCACCAGCGAACTGGTGGAGTATTACCGTGCCCGCGCTGGCAGTATCGGCACCGTTATAGTGGAATGTTGTTTTGTTGATGATAAAGGCCTCGCATTCCCGGGCGCTATTGGTATCGACAATGACAGCAAAATTGCCGGTCTGGCGAAAATTGCCGAAGCAGTGAAATCTCAGGGTTCCAAAGCGCTGTTGCAGATTTATCACGGCGGCCGCATGAGCGAACCCAAACTGATTGGCGGACAGCAGCCGGTTGCGCCAAGTGCGCTGGCCGCTCCGCGTGACGGTGCAGCAACCCCGGCCGCGTTAACCGCCGAAGAAGTCGATGGCATGATCGCCAAATTTGGTGAAGCGACCCGCCGCGCGATTGAGGCCGGTTTCGACGGCGTGGAAATTCACGGCGCGAATACTTACCTTATCCAGCAGTTTTTCTCCCCGAACTCCAATCAGCGTAATGACAAATGGGGCGGCAGCCGCGAAAACCGCGCGCGCTTCCCGCTGGCGGTGCTGGATATCACCCATGAAATGGCGCAGAAATACGCCGATTCCTCTTTCATTATTGGCTACCGTTTCTCGCCGGAAGAACTCGAAGAACCGGGCATTCGCTTCACTGATACGATGTACCTGCTCGAACAGCTGGCGGCGCGTGGCCTGGATTATCTTCATTTCTCCCTCGGTTATTCGCTGCGTCCTTCCATTGTCGATACCACAGACCCGACGCCGCTTATCGACAAATATGTCGCGATGCGTTCTGAGGTGCTGGCGGCCATCCCGGTGATGGGCGTGGGCGGTATTGTGAATAAAGCCGACGCGGAGCTGGCGCTGGAACATGGCTACGACATGATTGCCATCGGTAAAGCCTGCATTGCTTATCCGGACTGGACCGACCGTATTGCGAATGATCAGAAACTCGAGCTGTTTATCGATAGCACACAGCGCGAAGCCCTGACCATTCCTGAACCGCTGTGGCGCTTCTCGCTGGTTGACGCGATGATCCGCGACATGAGCATGACGTCGAAAAAATTCAAAGCCGGTATTTTCCAGGAAAAAGTGCAAGACAATGCGCGTGAACTGGCGATTAACGTCAGTCTTGAAACCGACCGCATCTCTGACATCGTGCTGGAGGCCGGTGCGGATCTGGATGTGGAATTCACCACCAGCTTCGACATCATCCGTACACGTATTCTGGATGCAAACAGCCCGCATGTTGACGCCGTTACGGGGGCAACAGAACAGAGTGAAGCAGTGAAGAAAGCGGTATCCAAAGCCATAGCGAAATCCTGCAAAGCGCAATTGCTGGAAGAGGGCGGCAACCTCTCCGAACCGCAAAACTACGACGTGGTGGTGGTTGGCAGCGGCGGTGCCGGTCTGGCGGCAGCGATTCAGGCCTGTGATGAAGGCGCAAAAGTGCTGATCGTTGAGAAAATGTCTACCATCGGCGGCAACACCATCAAAGCCTCCGTGGGTATGAACGCCGCGGAAACCCGTTTCCAAAAACTTAAAGGCATTCAAGACAGCAAAGAGCTGTTCTATCAGGAAACCCTGAAAGGCGGACAGTTTAAAAACAACACCGTACTGCTGAAAGAATTCATCGAGCGCGCCCCGCAGGCCGTCGAATGGCTGGCTACACACAACATTGAACTCAGCGATATCACCATTACCGGCGGGATGAGCATCGACCGTACACACCGTCCGGCAGACCGAAGTGCAGTCGGCGGCTTCCTGATAAGCGGCCTGGTGAAAAACCTCAACAAACGCAATATCGACGTGATGCTGGATACGTCCGTGACCGAAATCCGTTACACCAACGGCGCGGTGCAGGGCGTAGAACTGCTCAACGATGAAAACGAAGTGCTGACGGTAAACGCCAGAAGCGTGATTGTTGCGACAGGTGGTTTCAGCGCCAACCGCGATATGGTCGTGAAATATCGTCCCGAGTTGGACGGTTTCGTGACCACTAACCACAAAGGCGCGACCGGTGGCGGTATCGCCATTCTGGAAAAAATCGGTGCAGCTACCGTTGATATGGGTGAAATTCAGATTCACCCCACCGTGGAACAGACAACGTCTTATCTGATTTCCGAAGCCATCCGTGGCGGCGGCGCGATTCTGGTCAGTCAGGCGGGACATCGCTTCTTCAATGAGATGGAAACACGCGACAAAGTTTCTGCAAAAATCATCGGTCTGCCAGAGAAATTTGCCTACGTGGTCTTCGACGAGCAGGTGCGTTTAAACAACAAAGCCGCGGATGAGTATATTGCGCGCGGTTTCGTTATCAGCGGAGCAACGCCACGTGAATTGGCCGCTAAGCTGGAAATGGGGTCAGACGCGTTCCTCGCTACGCTGGAAACTTACAACGTTGCGGTGGATAAACAAGACGATGCTGAATTTGGTCGTAAAACGGCGATGCGTCATCCGATCAATCAGGGGCCGTTTTACGCAATCCGTATCGCGCCGGGGGTTCACCACACCATGGGCGGCGTAACCATTAATACCGATACCTGCGTGCTGGATGCTCAGAAACAGGTGCTCAGCGGTGCATTTGCAGCCGGTGAAGTGGTCGGCGGGATCCACGGGGGCAACCGTATCGGCGGGAATGCCGTTGCAGATATCATTATCTTCGGTATTCTTGCTGGACAGAACGCAGCGAAATACGCGATGCAATAAAAAACCGTTTTCCTTCCGGTTGTACGGAGTCTGGCAACGCTAAGCCAGCGCCTGTAACCCGTAAGGTTAAGGTTTCAGTTCAACGTAAAGCCTGTCCCGCATCGCTGTGGGGCGGGCTTTTCACATTTCTTCTTTATGGTCTTAAGGCCTGCTTTTGGGTAAATCTGATGACACCAGACGAACGTGTTTATGCTTACTCCGCCGTTTTAATGGGTTCGCCCATTCTTCTCAAGCTGTTTGAACATAATGAAACTCTGGCCTCCAACGTTTTCCGGCTGATCAAACTTCAGGAAAACAAACTGACGGTAAACCGCCAGCAATCTGAAGTGATGTCGGTTAACCATGCGGCAGGCAATCACGCCGTTGCTGTCAGCAAACCGGTGTTTGACCTGATCAGCCGGGCGAAAGCCGTGAGCGTACAGGAAAACAGCAGTTTTAATTTCACCATCGGCCCGCTGGTGAAGCGCTGGAAAATCGGTTTTAGCGGCAACAGCGTGCCTGCTGCCACTGACTTACAGGCGCTGCTGAAGATAACGGATCCGCATGACGTGATCCTCGACGAAGGATCGCAGTCCGTTTTTCTGCATAAAATGGGGATGGAAATTGATCTTGGCGCGATTGCCAAAGGCTATATTGCTGACGTGGTTCGGGATTTTTTGCGTGAACAGCAGGTGACTCAGGCGCTCATCAATCTGGGTGGCAATGTGCAAACACTGGGCGCAGGGGCTGAAGGCGCCTGGGCGATTGGCCTGAAAAAGCCATTTTCTGATCCGGAGTCGCTGATTGGCGTGATAAACGTGACGAACAAATCGGTGGTGACATCGGGCATTTACGAACGGTATTTCGAGCTAGACGGCCAGCGTTACCATCATATTCTCGACCCGAAAACCGGTTATCCGCTGGATAATGAGCTTCTCAGCGTGACGATTATTTCCGATGATTCGATTGACGGTGATATCTACACCACGCTGCTTTATGGCATGGGCGTGAAAAAAAGCCTCAGGTACTTGCAAAATGTCCCGCACATTGAGGCTGTTTTTGTCACAAAAGACCAGCAGATTATCTGCTCGTCGCAGCGGCAGTTTACGTTCACGCCGCTGGACACGGAGTATCACATTACTGGCAGTATTGCTTAAGCAGCGAGTAATGATCGGCCTGTAAGCGATAGCGGTAAACTGGCCTGCCTGTCACGCCATAGTGAATGCTGGTGAAGAGGATGTTCATCTGTGCCAGCCATATCAGGTATTTACGACAAGACACCCGGGAAATATTCACTGAACTGGCGAGTTCGTCGGTGGAGAATTCCATCGTGGGATGCTCGTCAATCCACTGGCACAGCGTGCGCAGCGTTTGTGGCGTGAGGCCTTTCGGCAGCTTTTTGGATTCTACCGCCGCCGGGTTATTGCCATGAATTAACCGGTCAACGTCCGACTGCTCGTAATATTGCTGGTTATCCATCAGCGTTTTTTTCTGCTGCCAGCCCGTCAGTGCTTCCTCGAAACGGGAAAACTGGAACGGCTTGATCAGATAATCCACAACGCCGTAATTCAGCGATTTTTTGATGGTTTCAGCATCGGCGGCAGATGAAATCACGATCACGTCGATAGGGCGGCGGGCATCGCGCAGCTCAGGAAGTAAATCCAGGCCGTTGTCCTGCTGCATGTACACATCGAGTAAAATCAGGTCGATAGACAGTTCTGAATTTAAAACCAGATCTTTCGCCTGTTGTAACGTCGACGCCGTACCGCAGCACGCGAAGCCTTCAATCTGGCCCACGTAGCAGCGGTTCAATTCGGCTACCATGGCATCATCATCAACTATCAGCACATTGATCAAGAACTTGTCCTCTCACCATCCCAGGGAAGTTGTACAAAAAATTGGGTATACACATCGGGTTCGGATTCCACGTTAATGGTTCCGCCGAGGCTTTCAACTTGCTGTTTTGCAAGGAACAACCCCATACCACGTTGATCACCCTTGGATGAAACACCTTTCTCAAATATCGCCTCGACGTTCGGCGGTGTAATCCCCGGTCCGTCGTCACTGACAACGCAGGCCAGCGAGCCATTCTGATAATGTAACAGCACGCTGACTTCGCCGTCCGGCTGGTCACCAAGCGCATCCAGCGCATTTTCGATCAGATTTCCCAGCACGGTGATCAGCGCCGCGACCTGATTTTCATTATTGTTATCAGGCAACAGACTGTCGTCGCTGAGCGTCAGCAAATGCCGGGTATCCGAGGCACGGTTAATTTTACTCAGCAGGAATCCGGCGATGACCGGAGACTTGATTTTCAGCAGCAGTGATCCGATTTCAGCCTGATAATTGTTGGCCGTTTTGAGAATGTAATCTTCCAGTTGCGCGTAACTTTTCATGTGCAGTAAACCCAGTATCACATGGAGTTTATTCATAAACTCATGCGAGCGTTCCCGCAGCGAATCGGCATAGTTTACCATGCCACTCAGGCGCTGCATCAACTGGCTGACTTCCGTCTTGTCCCTGAAGGTACAAATTGCGCCAATAATGCCGCCGTTATTGCGCACCGGCACGGTATTGCTCAGCAGCAAACGACCTTTGTAGTTAATCTCTTCGTCACGGCGCGGAACGCCGGTATTGAGCACGTCGCGCAGGTTGGCGATAAGCGGCAGGGAATCCGCATTCGGCTCCACGTCCGTGGCGGTTTCCTGAAATATCTGGCGGGCGGTCTGGTTGATGAGCGTCACATGTGCGTCCTGGTCAACGGCTATCACACCTTCTTTAATGGATTGCAGCATCGCCTGGCGCTGTTCGAACAGCGTCGAAATCTCATAAGGCTCCAGCCCGAACAGAATGCGTTTCAGCATTTTGACCAGGAACCAGGTGCCCAGTGCGCCAACCATCATGCCAAACAGCACGGTCCAGAGAATACTCCAGCGGCTTTTATTAATTTGCTCGGTGACTTTTACCAGCGAAATTCCGATGGCGACAACGCCGATTTGCTTGTGATGATCGTCATACACCGGCGTAAAGACGCGCAACGCTTTATCCAGCGTTCCTTTGTTTATAGAGACATTTTCGTTGCCGAGCAGCGCGGGATTGATGTCATCCCCGATAAAATGATGACTGATCACATCCGTATTCGGGTGTGAGAAACGGATGCCGTCCATATTTGTGACAACGACAAACAGCAGGTCGTTGCGCTTTTGTACGGCGCTGGCAATCGGCTGGATTATCCCGCTGTCCGGAGAAAGGGAAAGGGCGTGTTTCACTTCGGGGGAATCCGCCAGCGTTCTCGCCACAGCCAGCGCTTTATCTTTGACGCCATCACGCGTGGTATCGCTGACCTGGACAAAATAGAGCAGATGAACAACCAGCAGCACGGAAGCAATCACGGCGCTGATCATCAGAATCACGGAAGTGCTGAGTTTCATGGGGTGCTTGCGCACTGATTGACGTTGCTGCGAGTCGCTCATGGGAGCCCCAAAGAGAAAAGAGCAGAATGCTCATGAATGATAATTAATAGTTCGCGTTAAACGTCCTGCTCCGATGTACTGACCCTGGCATGAACGATGAACTAACCCTGTTCAGCCATAATGATAAGTCTATTCGCTTGATCTTACCGCTATTTAATACTTTCTAAAGTGCGTTTTGCGGCGTGTCTTCCAATGCTGCAAAGAAAAAAGGCCTGAATCTCTTCAGGCCTTACAGACACGAACGTAAACGTCTTACTGGAAGTAGATATCGCCGTTTTCGGCTTTAGTGATCTTACCGTCAGTGTCGGTGATCAGCGCGTAGCTGCCGCCGATATATGTCCAGTGGGTGCCTGCATCCGGCGCAGGAAGATGACGTTCCTGCCAGCCGATGATTTCATAGGGCTTGGTGCGGTACAGCGCCGGAACCTGATCGCCAATCGAGTAAAGTTTGGAATCATCGTAGAACGATTTGATTTCATGAGAGTTTGACGCAGCGAACGCTGTATTGGCCAGTGGCAACAAGGAAGAAACAACCAGAGCCGATAACATAAAAATTTTAGAATGACGCATAGATTATCCCGTTTAAAACCATCAACGTAATGCCTGCCTCGGTGATATGCCGCCAATCCATTGTGTGAGCAGTAAAGCCGAAACCTGTGCTTTTTGTAGGACAGAATAATAACGAGAAAATCACCAAAGGACGGGGCGTTTTATTGTGTCTAAATGCAAATGAAGCGGGGTGCGGGTGCTTTTTTTTGGCTTCATTCTGAGTACGGTTTCTCAAAAACGCGGAAAATTCTTATTTTTGAGCCTGTACAGCCCGTTACGCAGCGGGTTTCAGCGGGAGAGCTATGATTGAGTTATCTGTACCTCGCTACAGATAACCACTGCATTTAATCCTTGTGTCCGAATGTGTGCTTGCCCGTGCTAATGCGGGCTTTTTTTATTTGCCAGATCGGCATAATATCCCGCCCCGCAAATCAATTTCTTTCCAAAAGCATGATAAAACGCGCGACGTTGGAGCTTCTTGATTCATGCATCTGCAATATCCACAATAAGATTGTTCTGGTTATGTTATCTTGAATGCATTCTTTTTTCTCATGCCGAGTTCATTCCATGCCGGATATCAGAATTGTTTGCGAACATTGTGGCTCAGACCGTTTTATTGCCGCGGTGAATTCTCCGTTGGCAGAAGTCGTACATTCCATCCAGTGCGCTGATTGTGCTCATCCTGTGAGAGTCGATGAAGTGGTCATCTTCAGAGACGGCACCTACATCAGCGGGACATTCGACACGTCATCAGGTACCCAGAACCGGTTGAATGATTTTGATATCTGACGCTCAATTCTTTAAGACCTGCTCTGTCATTCTTTCCGGCAGCATTCTTCAACTTTACTAATCTATTACAGGTACACCTGTTGGCTGTCGTGTCGATTTCCGGCATACACCGCTATGGATTAGTCAAAGGAGAAGGACATGCAAACCCACCCAAATTCGACGTGCCGTAAAATCGCAACGGCGCTGTACGAATTGTTAAACCCCATTCCGCTGGGATTTTTTGTCGCCGCCTGGATCTTCGATATTCTCTACATGAAAACGTTCATCAATATGTGGACCGATGCGGCCAACTGGCTGATTGTGCTGGGGCTTTTGATCGCGGTCATTCCGCGGCTGATCAATCTTATCCAGGTCTGGAGCAGCCCGAAACCCCTCGCTGACAGCGCAGTTAAGCTGCATTTTTGGCTGAATCTGGTGGCGGTCATACTGGCGATTTTCAATGCATTTATTCACAGCCGTGATGCTTATGCGGTGGTTCCTGCGGGCGTCATTCTTTCCACGGGAGTGGTGGTGCTTATGCTTCTGGCGAATGTTCAGCTGGCATTACGTCTTCCTGTTGCGGGAGGGGCGATACGATGAAAATTTATCAACGCCTTTTATCCGCCTGCGTACTGGCTGCGTTGCTCAGCAGTTGTGATGACAGTTCGCAAATTGATCCCAAAAAACAGACCGGAGCAAATCCTGAACTGCCTGAGGCACAGAACTTTTTAATGCCGCCTATGAAAGTGCCGGAAGGTATTCCCTGGAAAAACGGTGAAATGCCCAAAGTCGCTGAGGGGCTGAAAATCGAGAAAATCGCCGAAGGGCTGAAACACCCCCGTCAGGTTTACGTTCTGCCCAACAATGATGTGCTGGTGGCGGAATCTAACGGTCCGGCGAAAAAACTAATCTTCCGTCCGAAAGAGCTGATTATGGGCATGGTGCAGAAGTCGTCGGGTAAAGGAGGCGAGGGCGGTAACCGTATTACCTTGCTGCGCAATACCGGCGGCAAGTGGGAAAAACATACGTTTATTGAGCATGTGAATTCACCGTTCGGCATTCAGCTGACGGGAGACACGCTCTGGATTGCCAGTGCTGACAGCCTGATCAAATATCACTATCAGACCGGTGAAACACACATCACCGCGCCGGGGGAAGTGGTCACTGAATTGCCGGGCGGCCCGATCAATCATCACTGGACTAAATCTCTGCTGGCAAGCCCGGACGGCAGCAAACTTTACGTCGGCGTCGGTTCGAACAGTAATATCACCGAGAATGGCATCGGCGCTGAAGACCGCCGAGCGGCGATACTGGAAGTGGATGCCGCGACCGGTGCCAGCCGGATTTATGCCAGCGGATTGCGCAATCCGACCGGTCTGCAATGGGAACCTCAGAGTGGAAAACTCTGGGCGGTGGTAAATGAGCGCGATGAAATTGGATCTGATCTGGTGCCTGATTACATGACATCGGTACAGGAACACGGTTTCTACGGCTGGCCTTACAGCTATTACGGTCAGCACGTAGATAAACGGGTAAAACCGCCGCGCCCGGATCTGGTAGAGAAAGCGATCAAGCCTGATTACGCGATAAGCTCACATGTCGCGCCGCTCGGATTGCTGTTCTATACCGGTGAAAATATGCCGCAATATCGCGACGGTGCGTTTGTCAGCGAGCATGGCAGCTGGAACCGTAAACCGCTCAACGGTTATCAGGTGATGTGGGTAAAATTCGAAAACGGTAAACCGGTGGGACTGCCACAACCGGTGGTAACGGGTTTCCTGACGGACGATCAGAAACAGGTTCGCGGTCTGCCTGTCGGGCTTGCCATGGATAAGCAGGGTGGCGTGCTGATTGCAGATGATGCGGGCAACGTGGTCTGGAGGGTGAGTCAGGCTCGGTAAAAATGCAGTCACGGAATGCGGTCAGGATGCCTGCATTCCGTGATTAAAAGAGTGCCTTTCAGCATAGCATTCCCAGAGTTAGTGAGATGCTGTTTTGACAAGTACTTCATAAACTCAGCTGGTTAGCCGATGTATTTACGATAATGTCCAGACCCTCCCCAATACTGATGATATCCCGGCGATAATAATATTGAATAGTTCCTGAGGCATACAGACTTTTACTTGGTGTGAGAAGTACCATGCATGGAAATACTTCCGGCATTTCAGCCTGTAGGTCAGTTTCAATTTCATCTGGAGAGAGAATAGCAGGGTCGGACTCCTTATCCAGAGAAAGGTATTCGTTTATAAACCACGTTCTGTACTCGTATTCATTCTTTAGAAGTTTCATCAGGTGTGCCTTTTGTAAATAGTATGATCCTCTTTAAAAAGAGACCTTTATGTAATGTTGAGATTAAAGAAATTAGATAATATTACGCAGAAGTTCCGAATGCGTGGCGATCATTTTACCAGTGACCATACACTGGCCGGGACTTTATCGAAATTTCTCCCTACAGTCAGTTCGGCTAACCGGTGGTCAACGGCAGAATAAAAAGCCTCATCCTGCGAAGCTCCGGTTTCATTATACTTGTGATACTCAATGATTTTTTCTAGTGTATCAATACTTTGGCATTGCCTGAGCTTTAACAACCAATCGAGTTTATTCATTTTAAGCACCTCACTTTAATAAAGTGTCAGTTTAAGAGAAGCGTATATTAAACCTTTAATACTTTTCCTGCTATTGGTGTTAATGAGTAAAAAAAACACCGCGATCCAATTTTGTACTATCGGTTCATTTATAGTCGAATAAACGATTGATGGGCGGGGGATACCTATGGATAATGCGTCCAACAGTTAAGTAAGAGTGTTGAAAAAAACTGTTAATACGTAGAGAGCAAACTTGCTGGCTTCTGTTAACAATAGTTGGATTCATTTATATCTGTCTTCTTGCTGTAATTTAAGAAAGTCTAACCGTTATTTAGGAAACGCCGGGAAATACCATATTGCATGGTAGTGCCAAACTATTTGGTCACTGGCAAAATTAATCACAAAGGAATATATCATGAAAAAGAATCTTATTGTTGCTGCTCTCGCGTCTTTATCCGTACTGTCTGCAGCGTCTGCTTTTGCTGCTGATGGTCAGGTTAATTTTAAAGGTGAAATCATTGATTCCGCTTGCACAGTAGCCAATACCCCGGCAGCTCCGCTGGATGTGACTTTGGGCCAGGTTCCTAAGTCATCTTTTGCAGCGACCGGTGATACTGCAGCGCCAACCAAGTTCACTTTGAAGCTGACTAACTGCCCTGCAACCGTCACTAAAGCTTCTGTGAAGTTTGATGGTACTGCTGCAAACGGTGACAACAGCGTGTTGGCTCTGACCCAGGAAACTGGCGTTGCTACAGGTGTTGGCGTTCAGATTACTGATTCCAGCGATAAAGTTCTGCCACTGTATACCGCATCAGCGTCTTACCCGCTGGTAGAAACTGCTGAAAACAGCCTGGACTTCGTAGCACGTTACATTTCCACTGCCAGCACTGTAACTGCGGGTCCTGCTAACGCAGTAGCAAGCTTCACCGTGAACTACAACTAAGATTTGCCACGTTATTTAACGTGTTAAACCATAAACCGGTGCAGTAAATGCACCGGTTTAAATGACTCACTATTTTGTGGAATTAAAAAATGAAATTAATACCAAGCCTGTTGACGGCCGCTTTGCTTTTTTCCGCAGGTGTTGCCCATGCTGGTGTTCTCGTGGGCGGAACCCGTCTTATTTATAACGGAGCGAAGAAGGAGTCTTCACTGAGCGTCAACAACCCGGACAAAGTCCCATATTTAATCCAGTCATGGATTGAAACCGCGGGTGGTGGTGCTGAGAAAGCCCCCTTCATGATCACGCCTCCATTATTTCGTCTGGATGGCGGGCAGGATAATGTACTGCGCCTGGTACGTACAGGAGGGAATTTGCCAGAAAATCAGGAAACGCTGTATTGGCTCAATATCAAATCAATTCCCTCTACGGTTAAGCAGCAGGATAGAAATACCTTACAGGTGGCTGTGAAAACGAGAATAAAACTAATTTATCGCCCGCAGGGTATTAAAGGTGTACCGGAAGATATGGCGCAGAGTTTGAAGTGGCAGGTGACGGGAAAACAGCTAAAAGTGACTAACTCTACGCCGTTTTATATGAATTTCCTGCAGGTAAAACTGGGCAATACCGAGGTTGATGATGCGACTTATGTCGCACCAATGAGCAGTGCGAATTTTGCACTTCCGGCAGGGGCGTCTGGCAATAATGTTCAGTGGAAAATAATCAGTGATTACGGCGGCATAGGGCCGGAGCACTCTGTTTCACTATGATAACTCTTTATATGCTTTGACATCAGGATAATTCACAGGATTTTACATTTAGGTATTGGATTGAAAATGAGTCTTCAAAATTATAAAGCAGTGAAAATAAATAGACTGGTTTTGTTAGTTTCTTTAGCTCTGGGAACATTATCGTTTAATACCTTTGCTGGTGACTATTTTAATCCTGAATTATTGCAAATAGATAATCCGCAACAAGGCGCGACCGATCTCTCTATATATGAAAGTCAGGGAGGTCAGGCTCCGGGTACTTATCACGTTGATATTTTCATTAATAATGATCAGGCCGATACCCGTGATGTGGTGTTCAAACTTGTCGCTGGTGAAAATGGCAAAGAAACCTTGCAGCCTTGTCTGAGTGCGAAAGCGCTGGCGGCGATGGGCGTGAAGACGGAACTGTTTCCTGATCTGGGTGACGGAGAATGTGCGTCGCTGAGTGCCATTCCTATGGCACATGCTGAATACCGTTTCGGCCAGCAGCAGTTGTTGTTAAGTATTCCGCAGGCGGCGGTATCTCAGGCGGCGCGGGGGTACGTTGCCCCTGAAATGTGGGACAACGGTATTACCGCCATGATGCTTAATTACAGCATCACAGGCGCGAATAATTATGCGCGTACCACTAATGCACAGGATAACGACAGTCAGTATGTGAACCTGCGCCCTGGGATAAACATCGGGCCATGGCGGCTGCGTAACTATTCGACTTACAGCCGCAGTTCCGACAATCAGTCGCAGTGGGATACCGTCTATACCTACGCTCAACGCAGTATTATTTCTCTTAAAAGTCAGATGTTAGTGGGGGATTCAAGTTCACCGGCAGATGTGTTTGACAGCGTGCCTTTTCGTGGCGCGCAGTTAGCCTCTGATGATGACATGATCCCTGATAGCCAGAAAGGCTATGCACCGGTAGTGCGCGGGATTGCGAGAAGCAATGCGCAGGTCATTATCCGTCAGAACGGTTATGTGATTTATCAGAGTTTCGTTGCACCGGGGGCTTTCGAAATTACCGATATGTATCCGACCGGCGGCAGCGGTGACTTATTTGTCACCATCAAAGAAGCCGACGGCAGTGAACAGACGATGGTTGTCCCCTTCGCTTCATTACCCGTTTTGCAGCGGGAAGGCCGTTTAAAGTACTCGCTCACGGGCGGTAAGTACCGTTCCTATGACAGCAGCGTTGATAAGACTCCGTTTATGCAGGGAACGGCGATTTATGGTCTGCCGCACGGTTTTACCATGTACGGCGGCAGCCAGGCTGCCAGTCATTACCAGTCTGCGGCGCTGGGCATGGGTAAAAACCTGGGTGACTATGGCGCGATTTCCGTTGATATCACTCAGGCGCTGTCAACCGTTAAGGATCAGGATAAACGCAGCGGTCAGTCCATGCGTGCACGTTACAGCAAGGATATTTTGCAGACGGGCACCAACGTGACCATCGCCGGGTATCGTTACTCTACCTCGGGCTATTACAGCCTGCAGGATGTCATGGATTCATACCGCAGCGGTCAGGATAACCCGCTGACAGAGCGGCAGAAAAACCGCACCGAACTGTCCATGAACCAGAACTTGTGGGAAAACGCCGGTACGGTATCTGTCAGCCTGATCAACGAAGATTACTGGAACAGTGGCCGTAACATGCGCTCTGTGACGTTGGGATACAACAATTCATGGCAGGGGATCAGTTATGGTCTGAACTACAGCTATAACGAAAACTCCACGGCGCAAAACGGCAACAATAACGCCTACAGTGGCGGGAGCAGTGGACGGATTTACGACCGTGACCAGGTGTTCGCGTTCAACATCAGTATTCCGCTGTCACGCTGGATGAGCAATACCTACAGCAGTTACAGCCTGAGCTCCAGCCAGAAGGGCAACACGACGCAAAACGTCGGCCTGAACGGTACTGCGCTTGAGGACAACAATCTGAGCTGGAGTGCGCAGGAAAGTTACGGCAGCAAAGGGACGGGCAACGGCGGCAACCTGAACGCGGATTATCGCGGTACCTATGGCGAAGTGAACGGCGGCTATTCCTATGATAAAGACAGCCAGCGCCTGAATTACGGCCTGCAAGGCGGCATCCTGGTTCATGAGAATGGTATGACGTTAGGCCAGCCACTGGGTGAAACCATCGCGCTGATTAAAGCACCGGGAGCAGGCAACGTGGGTGTCAGTAACCAGACCGGTGTTAAAACCGACTGGCGTGGTTATGCCATCGTGCCTTACACATCACCTTACCGTAAAAACTCGGTACAGCTGAATACCGAAACGCTGCCGGACGATGTCGATTTAACCTTAACGAGTCAGACGGTAATACCGACCCGTGGTGCAGTCGTTCGGGCGAACTTTAATGCCAGTGTGGGTCAGCGCGTGTTGATGACCTTAATGCGGCAGGGCGGTGCACCGGTACCGTTTGGCGCGATGGTCACCGCGTCCTCTCAAAAAGATGCACCGTCATTTATTGTCGGTGATGGAGGGCAGGTTTATCTCACCGGACTGGAAAGCGAAGGAATACTCACGGCCAAGTGGGGTAATGATGCAGCGCAGCTTTGCACGGTGAATTACGCCCTAAATAAATCATCCAGCGAAAATAACATTATGATGCTAAATGCCCAGTGTAAATAATTGGCAAGCAGCCTAACGGTGATTTTAATTTTCAGGATATTATTGAACAGTATTAGGTGCCTATTATGTGGAAATTGATTTTTTGTTTTCTATTTTGTATTTGGAGTCAGAATTCATTGGCTGCTACTGGTTGCCCCAGTTCTAGTTTTGGTGACATAGGGCGAAGGGATATTGGCACGGTCTATACATCACCGGATATGCCCATCGGAACGGTTCTGTATTCTTACTCATTTCCAGATGTGATGTTGACGCCCTACTGCAATCCAGTTGCTAGTGCAACCATGACAATGTTAACTGCCAATCAGTTAAGTTCATACGGCAATAGTGTCTATGATACTCCTATCAAGGGCGTCGGCATACGCGTTAGCGTATGGGGAATCTATGCCGAAAGCCCAAGCATAACTGTCAATATTCCTATGGGTACGAGCGTATATGGGCCTACAGCATATACTAGAAACACAACAGTTGAATTGGTTAAAACTGGTCCAATATCTGCGGGAACAACATCCCTTGAAAGAATCATGGGCATTGAAGTTGAGGCAAAGGGTGGTATTAACTATTTAGTTATCAATAATATAACAATCGTTGCAAGCACATGTACAACCAGCACGACGAATATACAGATAACGCTTGATGATATTCTTGCTTCAAAAATGAATAGTGTAGGCAGTACTTATAATCCTAAAAACTTCAATGTGGGTCTCAACTGCGATCCGGGGGCGAGGGTCAGCGCGACTTTACGTGGCAATGATAATCCGGACACCAGCGCCGATGGTGTTTTGCAATTAAGTAATGCCGGGAGCGACGACGTTGCGGATGGCGTGGGCATTCAGATACTGAGCAATAGTATCCCGATGCCGCTGGATAAATTAATGCCTCTTAAGACGTTTACCGGCACACAAGAAACCCTGCCGTTTACGGTGCAGTATTATCAGACAAAGAGTGAAATAAAAACGGGTAAGGCGAATGCCACCGCGACCCTTGAAATAACCTATCAGTGATTAATCCATTCTATTAAAAATGGATTAGCACTTTCTATTTGTAATTAACCAATAAAGAAATATAGGAAATATGATGAAAAATTTATTTAAATCTTCAGCCATCGCGTTGATGATCGCAGCTTCCGGTATGTCTGTTGCGCATGCTGAGCCTGTCAATATCAACGTAACCGGCAATGTCGTCGCATCACCTTGTGTGGTGAACAACAGCAAAACCAGCTATGACGTCGACCTGGGGCAAACGATACAGGCCGCAGATCTGGCCACTGCCGGTGCAGCAACAACGCCCGTTGCGTTTGACCTGACCATGGCTTCCTGTCCTTCAGGCACCAAGAAGGTTATCGTGACCTTTACCGGTACCGCGGACACCGATCAGCCGACCATGTATAAAAACACCGGTACCGCGACGCCTCTGGCAGTAGAACTTTCCAGCGCCGGCACGGTTATCAGCAACAACGGTACGCTGACCAAAGATGTCGCAGCGGATAAAACGGTGACCTATAACCTGAGCGCACGCGCAGTAACAGCAACCGGCAGCGTGATGCCTGGTACCATCGTGTCAGTGATTCAGGCGAACTTTACTTATAACTAAGACCGCAATGTGGGAGGCCTGAATGCGTCAATGGATGAAACATACACTGTTAATCGTTATAGCCGGAATATGGAGCTTAGACGTTCAGGCCATGGATCTGAATATAGGTGGCACCGTGGTTGCCAGCGCCTGCCAGGTGGATAATACGTCGGTCAGTCAGGTGGTCGATTTTGGGCAACTGCGCAGCACGGATTTAAAAGAGGCTGGCTCGGCAACCGAGTGGGCCCCTTTTACCGTGAAACTGATTAATTGCCCGTCCACTACCCACAGTGCGAAGGTCACCTTAACAGGGACGCCTTATTCTGACGGTCCCGATCTGTACGGGAACAGCGAAACAGCAAAAAATATTGCCGCACAAATCGCGCTGGATAACGATAAAACGGTGGTGATAGCAAATGGCAGCAGCGTGACCGTGATGGTCGATGCGAAACATTCTGTCGTTTACAATTTTGTTGCCAGGCTATACAGCGTTAATGGTAATACTTCCAGCGGGACATTCAGCAGCATTGTGCAGATGGGTTTTACCTACAATTAATGTTTCACAATGGATGCTATAGAACGAAAAACTATAGCATCCCTTTTATCTGGTCAGCCTTATCCGCAAAGATATCAGAAGGGACTTTTAGCGAACACATAATGCTGGTGAGCTCAGTTCCTGATAAATTCAAAAGAGCTCACGTTAAAATTTTTCAGGGAGATGATTAATTTTTATCAGCAAACCTCTTTTTACAATAATGTAGCCACCTTTATTAAGCTGAGCTAACATTTTCATAATCACGCTTCTTGACAAATTCGTTCTCTCTTTAATATATCTTTCCGCGGTTGTGGCGGCGCGTACTTCAAAATCTTCCTCAATTAAGCCACGGAGATAGTTACAAACAAGGGTGTAAGTCGGCACGGACGTGTTTTGCTGCAAATATTGCTGATACCGCGTAGCCATATACATCAGAAAGCGTGTGGTACTTTCCCACAGATTATTTTCGCCCACCGTATGCAGCACAGCATCGACAGGTGCAAGAATGTACCTGATAGGGCCAATCGCACGCACTGTCAGTGAATTGTCATCATGCCAGAAATCGCTTAGCCCCATGATCCCCGGCGCATTAAAGTCAGTAAACGTCAGCTCATCACTCCCGCGGTTAAGGCCACACTGTCCTTCAGCAAGCAGAAAACACATTCTCTGACCGTTGATATTGAGATTAAACCGGTCACCATTGCGTGCTTTAAGCAAAGGAAATGCGGGTTCAAGAGCATCTATAATTGCCTGAATGTGTTCAACAGGTTTTTCAGCATTTTTATGATTATCCAAAGGAATTTCCTCATTTCTCTCAACGCAGATGATGAGTATAGTTTAATTCGCGTTGCCGAAGGTCATGGCAACATAATTATTGTTGTTTTCCAACTCCTTATCAGTGTGCACCGGCACCTGAAGCACGCATGTCACACAATGACAGTCTTCCGTCCATCATCAGGGATGACGCTATAAAAAGTGTATTCTGCACCTAAAATACAAATTTAATTTCAGGATCCAATTTTGGATGTAAGGTATATAACTGGCACGGGAATTTATTGAAGGAGGAAAGTCGTTAGAGCATAATGCCTGTGATTTAAACGGGGTTTGTTTATTTTTAAGAAAACATAAGATACTACTCTGTGATTATTTATTTTAAATCCAATTATATCCCATAAGCCATGGGGGCCAGATATTTGTCATTTTTCTAAACGTGATACTTCTGATAAAGGCAGGCGATATATAAATGGGGTGTCTCATCATAACTCGGGGTAGAATATATGTATGATTATACTAAAACATTGTACCATAATTCACATCCTCAAGAAGTTGAAGATATTTTCAATTTCATCAAGGAGATTTGTCCCGTAAAAAAAGGGCGAGCGGGGCAACGTTTTACATTGCAGCAAAATAATATAAAAATGTGCCTGATATTATATCAGGGCACATGTATTATTCGCAGAATTAAAGATTCCCTGGTGTTATCGACGATCAAAGCACCGAACATGGTAGGGTTGTATGATTTGTATCATGAGAAATCTGAGATACAGGTTATTGCAAACAGTGATATTGAATTCAGGTTGGTAAGCATCGAAGAATTATTGAAATACACCGATCAACATCATCAGTGGAAGAACTTTTGTTATTTTTTATTGCTCTCCGCTACCCGGTTTTGTGATTATCAAAAAGAAAATGCCGGGATAAGCAACTATGAGTTGATTTGCAATATGCTTACTTCGCTGGAGAATGAAAGCTTTGAGATAAGGGCCACCACCACAGCATTAGAATATATTCAGGAGCGAAGCAAGCTTTCACGAAGCGGCATAATGAAAACCCTCTCCACGCTGAGGGAAGGAGGCTATATTACGATTAAAAATGGCCTGCTTATTAATATATTGTATTTGCCCAAGAAATTCTAGGTAAAGGAATAGTTATTTTAACTAAGGGACAGGATGAAATTATACATTTTGACACAAAATCAGTACATGTTTATGGGCTTAAAACACCTGCTCTGTTTTTACCTGGATAGAGAGTGCATACAGCTTGATCCTAAAGATGAAACGAATATCGATATTTACAGATCAAGTTCGGCATCTGATATTTTCTTTGTTATACCTGATGGTGAATATCTGGATCTATTATCTTTGATCCATCTGCAACATAGTCATTCACCTGTACTTATCGCAAATAACGATATTGCCTGGAAAGTGAGCGCGGTATTTGATTTTTCACCCTTACCGCAAAAATTTATGTTAGGTGACATACTCCATGGGCTCTGTTTTTTAAAGATAAAAAAGAAATTAATCCAATTTCCGCGCATGACAGAAAGAGAGAAAAAGGTGCTGTTATTAGTGAAAAAAGGGTATGCCATCCCGAGGATCAGCAGCTTAATGAACATAAAAAGAAAAACGGCCTTACATCACCAGCTGAATGCCTTGAAAAAAGTGGGTATAAAGAAAACACACCACATTGTTAAGCTCCCGAAGAACTATATCCGTTATCTTTGTGGCCCCGTCGATACTACCGCATAAGTCGGCAGTTTGAATGTTTCATGAAAATGGTCCGGTTTTACCCTCAGTAGCAACGGTGGACATGTCACGCAGACATTCATCACTTTCGCGCCAGTGCCGGGCCTTTTCATGCTTTCGATGGAAATGGGTGTTTCCACAGGCTGCCAAACCGAGCAACAGGGAGGGGAACGGGATTGAGTGCGCGACCTGATATTACATTTAACATAATCATGATTATGCGCACCAAATCTGTAAGTCCCATTTTATCCAAAATCTCATCAAGATCTTTCGATCTCTTGCCCATTACGTACATGCCGGGCTTGAAAATTACATCATCTTTGATTATTTTGGCAGTGCCTTCTGAAGGTCGTAAGCGTTTACGTTAACCAACGCGCATCTCCCGCTTAACTGTGGGCAATCTGATGTGCAGGTAACGATAAATGTCTAAATTTTTTCTCCCGCTTTTTTCATTTCGACGTCCGCAAGTTCTGGGATTCATCCTCTATTTTCTCGCTGGTTTTGCAGACGGCCTGATGGTGCCATTTTTTCCGCTTTGGGCGCAACACACGGCGGCAATTCCGGTCGGGCTGATCGGCTTACTGTTTGGCTGTTATGCGGGTGGCGAGCTGATTGCCGCGCCGTTCATTGGCGGCATTGCTGACCGCGTTGGCCGCAGGCCGGTGCTTATACTCTCGGCTACCGGCGTTGGTCTGGGGTTTATTGCGCTCTATTTTACGCATGGCGTCATTGAAGCCGCATTAGTTCTGGTGGTCATCGGGATTTTTGAATCTGTCTTACACCCAACGATATACACACTGATCGCTGATGTAACACCGGCTGCTGAGCATCGTCACCAATTCAGTATCGCGCGTGTTTGCTCATATGCTGGGGGGATTTCGGGTCCGCTGCTGGGTGCTGTCATCGTGCAAAGCAGTCTGGGTGACGTGTTTATGGCCAGCGGAATTGCTCTGTTGTGTGGCGCCATTCTGCTGCTTCTTTGCCTGCCAGAAACCCGGGAGCATGACGATGAACCGGATGACGAGGAAGATGAAGGTTTTGCCGCTTTGTTGCCCGCTTTTCGCGACCGGCGGCTCGCCATTTTGTTGTTCTGGGCTCTGCTGCTGGGTGTTTCAGGCAGCTGGGTTGAAGCCATTTTGCCGCTCTATGCCCATAATCAGCTGGGAATGAGTAACACGGATGTCGCCCTGTTGTTCACCTTTGGCGCGGTGCTCAATACTTTCGGGCAGGTCACTCTGACTAAAATGTTTTCCCGACGCTCACCTCTGTTCATCGTACTCAGTGCGGGGCTGACGTTGATTCTGGCTTTCGGTGTACTTTTAACATCCCCAAATATTCTGGCTCTGGTCGTAGCCGTTTGTTTCTATTCTCTGTCACAGATGATGGTCGGCCCGCTGATGCCTGCCGCCGTCAGTCAGCTGGCACCGGCCAGATTGCGCGCGACGTATATGGCGGCGCTGTCGGTGGTCAGTGATTTACGTGATTCGGTGGGGCCAGCAACGGGAACTGCGCTGTTCGCGGTGGCTTATACCCTGCCGTGGATGCTAGGTATTCCGGTTGTGGTAGTGGCCGCGCTGGGATTAGGTATCTCATTGTCAAAACGAAGTAAATCTTCAGTTCAGAACTCTGAAAACGTGTAAACATCCTAAACTGAAGGTGACAGGAACGTCCTGTCACCTTCATTCAATTATCGCTTACGCCGACAGTTGTTTGATCAGCACTTCTGCCGTTTCCGTTGAGGACATCGGGTTTTGTCCGGTGATCAGCAGGCCGTCGCGGACGACATACGAACTCCAGTCAGCGCCTTTGGAATAGTTCCCGCCCTTCGCAATCAGCTCGTCTTCCACCAGGAAAGGCACCACGTCCGTCAGGCCGACCGCCTCTTCTTCCGTATTGGTAAAACCAGTGACTTTTTTGCCTTCCACCAGCGGTTTGCCGGCAGGTGTTTTTACATGACGCAATACGCCGGGAGCATGACAGACAAGCGCAACGTGTTTATCCGCCGACAGGAATGCTTCGATGAGTGCGATTGAGTTTTTATCTTCGGCAAGATCCCACAAAGGACCGTGGCCGCCAGGATAGAAAACGGCGTCGTAATCTGCCTGCGAAACGCTGTCGAGGCGAACCGTTGCAGCCAGTTGCGCCACGGCATCCGTATCGGCTTCGAAACGATGAGTCTGTTCGGTCTGGAAATCAGGCTCATTGCTTTTCGGATCTAACGGTGGATTCCCCCCCTTCGGCGAAGCCAGCGTGATTTCAGCGCCAGCATCCTTGAACGCATAGTATGGCGCTGCCAGCTCTTCGAGCCAGAAACCTGTTTTACGTCCGGTATCGCCCAGCTGGTCGTGTGAGGTTAAAACCATAAGAATCTTCATTGTAAATCTCCAGTGTAGTAGGTAAAAACGACCAAGTAGACCAGTCGTCTATTTATCGGGTAAATAAAAAACGGTGAACCGTTTGTGATACACCCCCGTCAGGGGGCGGTATGAATAATTTGCTGCGTCATGCTCATAGCCGAATCGAACGGGCCGGTATTGCGGACAATCTTAACCATAATGCTGGCACCGACCCAGAGCTGATAAAGGCTCTCTGCGACACGAGCGGGCTCATCATCAATGCTCAGGGAGCCTTCTGCGACGCCGGATTCTAACGCCAGCGTCAGGCGCGATATTATCCCCGACGTTCCCGCCTGTAAGGTTAAGCGCATGCTGTCGGACAAATCCGCCACTTCTGCGCCAAGTTTCACGGCAAGGCATTTCCCCTGGCAGTCAAAAAATGACTGTGACTCCTGCCATTGCTGCCAGTAATTCATCAGGCGCTGCGACATCTTCAGGCCCGGCTGGCTCAGCGTGCTGTCAAGCTGCGCCAGATAATCGTCAAAATAGCGCTCAAGCATCGCCGCGCCAAAGGCCTCTTTCGAACCGAAATAATGGTAGAAAGACCCTTTAGGCACGCCCGCGTCCTTGAGGATTTCATTGAGCCCGACCGCCGAAAACCCCTTACCGGCCATAATTCGCTGGCCAGTCTCGAGAATGTGTTCGCGGACATCATTGTTATGGTGCTGAGTTGCTGTCGTCATGGGGCTAAACTATCAGCGATTAGACCAGTCGTCTACAAGTAAATTAGATAAATTGTCTTTTGCCCAAAAAAAAGAGGCCGATCGTCAGATCCGCCTCTTTCATTTTTACCCTGTTGTTCCGCTATTTAATGAGAATAGCGTTATGCCTTATCACGCATTGGTCGCGGGTTTCGTTTGTGAATTTTCCAGCATTTTGCGCACCGGAATGATCAGAACGAACAGCACTGCGGCACAGATCAGCAGCGAAATAGAACAACGCGCGAACAAGTCTGGCAGAACGTCCAGCTGATCGGCTTTTACGTGGCCGCCAATCAGCCCAGCCGCCAGATTACCCAGCGCACTGGCACAGAACCACAGCCCCATCATCTGGCCGCGCATTCTTTCCGGCGCCAGCAGCGTCATGGTCGCCAGCCCAATCGGGCTCAGGCAGAGTTCGCCCAGCGTCAGCATCAGAATACTGCCCACCAGCCACAGCGGGGATACCCCTGCTCCGCCGTTGCTCAGCACATTCTGCGCCGCCATCATCATGATCCCAAAGCCCGCCGCGGCGCACAAAATACCGATGATGAACTTAGTGATGCTGCTCGGACGCACATTATTCTGTGCCAGTTTCGGCCATGCCCAGCTAAATACCGGGGCCAGCAAAATGATGAACAGCGCATTGACGGACTGGAACCACACGGCAGGGATTTCAAAATCGCCGATCATGCGGTTGGTGTAGTCATTAGCAAACA
>Ga0153981_1000012_pt1 | contig 55159 bp, 46 predicted proteins | sample TSGA065MetaG_FD_104714 | JGI IMG/M metagenome (GOLD analysis project Ga0153981, IMG submission 104714) | Attine ant fungus gardens microbial communities from Georgia, USA - TSGA065 MetaG | ecosystem: Host-associated > Fungi > Mycelium > Unclassified | place: USA: Georgia, Magnolia Springs State...
AAACGGTGCAAAACTGCGCGGAATATGCCCGCCTGCTGCAACAGGCTCCGGTCGATATGGTCTGTCTGGGAATCGGGGAGAACGGGCATTTAGCTTTTAACGATCCGCCGGTGGCGAATTTTGACGATCCGCTGCCGATGAAAATCGTTGAGCTGGATGGGGTATGCCGTCAGCAACAGGTGAACGATGGCTGTTTTCCGTCGCTGAACGATGTGCCGGTGCATGCACTGACGCTGACAATCCCGACGCTGATGGCGGCGGCACGATTATTTTGCATGGTGCCCGGCAAGAATAAGCATCAGGCGATTAAGCAGACGCTGACCGCACCGCCGTCGGCGGCCTGTCCGGCGACGGTGCTTCGCACGCATCCGGCCTGCACGTTGTATACCGATATCGCGGGTTTCGGGGAGTTAGCGGATGAGTGAAATCACGTTACGCGGCAGGGATTATCGTACACAACAGCCGGTTGAGATTGTGGCGCATAACGGCAATATCAGCCAGATTCGCCCGGTAACGGGTGGTGAAAATCTGCCGCTGATCGCACCGGGTCTGGTGGATTTACAGGTCAATGGTTACGGTGGCGCTGACTTTAACAGTTTTCCTTTCAGCGTCGGTTCCGTTAAGCAGGTGGTGCAGGCGCTGTGGCAGCAGGGCGTAACGACGTTTATGCCGACGGTGATCACCAACGGCGCGGATGAAATTACGGAAATGGTCAGCACACTGGCGGCGGCTTGCCGCGAGTTTCCGTCCGTCGGGGCATCGGTTGCCGGTATTCATCTGGAAGGCCCTTTTTTATCCGCGCAGGACGGCCCGCGCGGCGCACATAACCAAGCGCATATTCAGGCCCCTGATTATGCTTTATTTCAGCGCTGGCAGACGGCGGCGGACGGACGGATCCGCCTGATCACTCTGTCGCCGGAATGGCCAAATGCGGACGGTTTTATTCGCCAGTGTGTCGCGGATAATGTGGTGGTATCCATCGGCCATACCGCCGCCAGCGCAGAACAAATTGCCTCGGCGGTGAAAGCGGGCGCGCAGATGTCGACGCATCTGGGGAACGGTGCGCATCTGACGTTGCCGCGGCATCCGAACTACATCTGGGAGCAGCTGGCCCAGGATGATCTGTGGTGCGCGATGATTGCCGACGGCGAACACCTGCCGCTCTCCGTGCTGAAAACCTTTATACGGGCTAAAAATGGCAGGGCGCTGCTGGTCAGTGATGTCACCAGCCACGCCGGAATGCCGCCGGGACATTATCATTCGCATATCGGCGGGGATGTGGTGCTGAGCCCTGAAGGACGGCTGTCGATGGCGAACAATCCGGCGCTGCTGGCCGGTTCGGTTCAGGGGCTGTTATACGGCGTCAACACGCTGCTAAAAAATGGCATCGTTCCGCTGCCGGAAGCGGTTCAGATGGCGTCAGTCCGGCCAGCTTCCCGGCTGAATCTTCCGGTCGCTCAGGGGCTTATTCCCGGTGCACCGCTGGATGCCATTCTTCTGCGCGAGGATGAAAGTCACGCACTCCGGCTGCTGGCGACGTACAAAAACGGGGCGGAAGTCTGGCGGGGTGAATAGGTTGACGGGCGGATCCTCAGTCATGTAATAATGCGACGCTACGGTGTAACGCGATGGAAAGTCATGACATGAAAGACTCAGGCAAAGGACCCGCGCTGCTGCGCCAGTACAATGAAAAGCGTGTACTGGCTTATCTCCGCCAGCAGAAAATCAGCTCCCGTCTGGATATTTCCCGGGCGCTGGCGTTAAGTAAAAACACCATTTCCCTGATTGTTGATGACCTGCTGGCGCTGGGCTACGTGGAAGAACAGGGCGTGGCGCAGACCAGCAGTATCGGACGTCCGAAAATTCACATTGCGCTGAACCCGTCGTCAATTAAAGCCGCAGGCATCATGATCGAGCGCCAGCGTCTTCACTGGATGGTCTGTGATTATTTCTCGCAGACCATTGATGAAAAAACCTTTTCCCTCGACACCTCCCAACCGCAGTTCGTGTTGGCGGAAATCATGCGCCATTGTCAGCAGCTACAGCAGGCGTGGCCCGGTCTGGTCGGCATTGGTGTCGGTTTTCCCGGCATCATCGACCATCAGCAGGGCATTTTGCATGTGTCCTCGCATCTGGGCTGGGGCGAAGTCAACCTGCAACCTTTACTGACCTGTGCAGATAACGTGCCGGTCAGCGTCTGGAATAACGTCAAAGCGGCGGCGCTGATTGCCCGCGAAGGCGAAAGCGCCAACGACAATGACGCCCGTTTTTATCTGCGAATTGGCGAAGGGATTGGCGGCGCGCTGTTAACCGGACATGGCGTATATTCCGGCGGAAGCTGGACGGCGGGCGAGGTCGGCCATTTAGCGGTACTGCCTGACGGGCCGTTATGTTCATGCGGTCAGCGGGGCTGTCTGGAATCCCTGATCGGCCTTTCGGCCATCAACCGGCAACTGGAACAGCGTCAGCCGGGGCTGAACTGGGATAACCGCCAGCAGTCGGCTGAAATTGTGAATGAGGTGATGTCGCAGGCCGGGCAACTTCTGGGTAAAGCGCTGAGCCAGATTATTCATTTAATGAATCCGAAAACGTTGCTGATTGATTGCCCCTATAACGTTCATCCTTTATTTGTTGAAAATACACTGGCCGCGGCGCAGCAATTTACGCTGACGTTTCCGTTCAGTCGCACGCAAATCACCTTTGTTACCGAACGGTTCAATCCCGCGCGTGGCCTGGCGCTGGCGATGTTCCGGCGTTTTGAATCCGTCTCCCTCACGTAATCCCTTCAGACACCAAACCGCCGACAGCGGCTGCGCCTGGCAACCGGCGGGCCGTAAGATAATCGCTTACATTTAGTGGCAAAAAAGCGGCTAAATTCATATCGCTGAAAATTCTGTAATGTTATACGGTTACGCTCGGTTAATTCGACACGAACTGGCGCACAGCCAGCACGGCGGATTATTTTTTCTCCTCTGCCGGAGCGGACATGATTCTAAATAAAGCATCCGGAACGGACGATGCCAGCAAGCAGCTGCGCTTTCAGTCCGCCGCTTCCCAGACGCGCTGGCTGAGCGGGCTGATCCACGCCGTGATGGTGATCAGCAGCGTGTTGTATCTGATATTGCTGATGTTGTATCTGGTCACGCCGGAGTCGGTCTGGCCGTGGGTGGTCGGAAATATCATGGCGGCGATGTGGGTTTGCGCTGCCTCGCTGCAATGCGCCCGGCGCATTACCCGCTGGCGCGAGCAACACTTTGCCTCCCGTAACGGCCTGGTCGGGCCGCAAATTCCCCCCGGATTTTCTCAGCGTCTGGCCTCCCGCGCGTGGATGCGCCCGCTATTACGCTATGTCGATGCGCACGTTTTCTTTCAGGCACTTCCCGCATTAGCCGCTTTGCTGCTCATTGCGCTGCTGTGGCAGTTGCCGTTACCGGTCAATGAAACCGGGAATACGGGCTATTTCGCCGGTTCTTTCTTTATTCTTTGCGCCTTCGCCGTGCTGGTGCTTGAGCGTCACTGGACGTTAAAAAATCCGCAGGAATGGCCGGAAGCGGCAAAACTGGCACCGCTGATGCGCATGTTAATTGGCGTCTTTTTGCTGACGGCGCTGGCCCTGATGTTTGCGCGAGGAACCGCTGTATGGCCCGCACACCTGCTGGTGCTCACCGGATTGTTACCGGCGCTGGTGGCGCTGGAGCTTTTCCTGCGGGCGCTGATCGCGGTATTTTCACCGCCGAGAGAAGACAAAGAGCCGGAGTTTATTGCGGGCAGCCTGCTGGCGGCGCAACTCTGCTGGCCGCCGCGTCCGCTGCAATTTGTGCAAAACGAACTCCATCAGCACTTTGGTATCGATCTCCGCCAGATTTGGGCGTTCCGCTTTATGCGTCGCGCGCTGTTGCCGCTCGGCGCAATCCTCCTGCTGACCGGCTGGCTGCTGACGGGAATCAGCGAGGTACCGCTGACCCAGCGCGGGATCTATGAATCCTTCGGCAAACCGGTGGCCGTCAGACAGCCCGGTTTACATGCCGGGCTGCCGTGGCCTTTTGGCCGCACGCTGATGGTGGATAACGGCGAAGTGCATGAACTCACCACGGGTTCAGAAGAACCGCTAACCGCCACACCCGCCGCGGTGGCAGACACAGCTGAAGGTCCCGCGCCGGAAAGCGCGAACCGGTTATGGGATTCCGGCCACAGCAGCGACAAATCACAAATCATCGCCAGCGCAGCGAATCACCGGCAAAGTTTTCAAATCATGAATATGGACGTCCGCTTCGTGTACCGCATCGCCATGAATGATGACGCGGCGATGGCGAGCCTGTATCACACCGAAAATATGCCGGTGCTGATCCGCAGTATTGCCAATCAGGTGCTGGTGCATGATTTCTCCTCGCGCACGCTCGACAGCCTGCTGGGCAGCGATCAGACCCGTCTGGCCGGAGATATCGGGCAAAAAGTGCAGGCGCAGCTTGATCATCTCAACAGCGGGGTGGAACTGCTGGCGACGGTGATCGAGTCGATCCATCCGCCTGCGGGGGCGGCGGACGCTTATCACGGCGTGCAGGCGGCACAAATTCTGGCGCAAAGTGCGATTGCCGGTGAGAAAGGTCAGGCCGCACAGCAACTGAATGCCGCGCAGCAATTTGCCGGGCTGGCGCAGGATGCGGCCACCGCACAAAGCCATGAAAATCTGGATCAGGCGCAGGTCATGGCGCTCTCCTTTAACGCCGAAAATCAGGCGTATCAGACCGGAGGACAGGCGTTCCTGACCGAACGCTATTTCAGCCGTCTGACGCTGGCCATGCAGCAACATCCGAAGGTGTTGATTGTCGATCATCGCATGGGGGGCGGGACGCCGCCGGTGCTGGATCTGAGAAATTTTACCCTGCCATTTACGCCCGGAGCGGATAAAGCGGCGCATTCTGTCAAAGCGGAGACTACCCGGTGAGTGATTCCCAACAACCTGAAGGCCACGGACACGATCACGACGCGCACCACGGGCATCATCACGGTGCCGGTCATCACCATCATTATTCCGGCCCCGCGGCGCCCAAACTCTGGCGACGGGTCACGATTGCCACCGTCCTGGTGGCGCTGATTGCCGCCACGGCCTGTCTGGTGCAGGTGCGTTCCGGCGAAGCCATGGTGATCACGCGCTTTGGCAATCCGGTGCGCGTACTGTTGCAACCGGGGCTGGCGTGGCATCTGCCGGTTCCGCTGGAAACGGCGATCCCGGTGGATTTGCGTATCCGTACCACTTCCAGCGGTTTGCAGGATGTTGGCACGCGCGACGGGCTGCGGATCATCGTTCAGGCTTATACCGTCTGGCAGGTGAAAAACGATCCTCAGCACGTGCAGCGTTTTATCCGCGCGGTACAAAATCAGCCGGATATGGCGGCTGCGCAGATACGGACGTTTATCGGCTCGGCGCTGGAAACGACCACCAGCGGTTTTGCGCTGGCTGACCTGGTGAACACCGACGCCAGCAAAATCCGGCTTTCCGGTTTTGAGCAACATCTGCATGACCAGATCGCCCGCCAGCTGCTCGACAGCTACGGCATCGAACTGGTGCAGGTTGGCGTTGAGCGGCTGACGCTGCCCTCAGTGACCCTAGATGCCACCGTTGACCGCATGCGGGCTGAGCGGGAAACCATTGCTACCGAGCGCTCTGCCGAAGGCAAGCGTCAGGCGGCTGAAATCCGGTCTTCCGCTGAACGTGACGCCCGCGTTATTAAGGCAGATGCCTCAGTCAATGCGGCCAATATCGAAGCGCAGGCACAGGTGCAGAGTGCGGCAATCTACGCCAGGGCCCGCGCCGGTAATCCTGAACTCTACGATCTGCTGCGCTCGCTCGACACGCTGAGCAGCGTCATCACGCCGGGCACGCAACTGGTGCTGGGCACCGATGCGGCACCGTTCCGCCAGCTGGTCGAAGGCCCGCCGGCATTACCCGCTGCCCCGGCTAACGGAACGCGCCCATGAATCCGTTATCCCGTTTTCAGGGAAATGCGTGGTTTCAGGCGGGGCGTCTGGCGTATCTGGCGCTGTTCGCCATGACGCTGATTGCTGCGGCGAGCTGGCTGTTTTCCAACGTCCGGCAGATAGAGCCGGACAAGCGCGCGGTGGTGATGCGGTTTGGTGCCGTTTCGCGCACGGCGGGAGCCGGGCTGTTGCTGGCATGGCCGGAACCGCTGGAACAGGTTGAAATCTTACCCGCGGCCGATCGGGTGATCGAACATCATGTCACCGCCTTGCTGAGAACCGACATTGTGCCCGCATGGAACAATACCGGTGGCGAGAAAAGTGATGCCGTCGCCGGTGCGGGATATTTACTGACCGGAGATTCCGGCGTGGTTCAGCTGGATGTACAGGTGTACTACGTGATAACCGATCCGGTGGCATTTGTGCTGCAAGGCGAACACGTGTTACCGGCGCTTGACCGTTTAACCGGGCATGCGGCGGTGGCGATTTGTGCCTCACGGGATCTCGACACCATTCTGGTCGCCCGGCCGGAAATAGCAGGCAACGGCAGCAATATCGCCGAACGCCGCGAACGGCTGCGCGGCGATTTGCGTCAGGGCATAAATCAGCAACTGGCGGCGCTGAGCGCGGGCGGGAGCAGTACCGGTATCGAAGTCCGCCGCGTTGACGTGCAGTCGTCCCTGCCTCCGGCGGCGGTGGATGCGTTCAATGCGGTGCTGACGGCCAGCCAGCAGGCGGATCAAAACATCGCCAGCGCCAGTAATGAGGCGGCGCGTGTTCATCAGGACGCCGTTCAGTCGGCAGACCGCGCTTTACAGGTTTCCCATGCCAGAGCCAGCGAGCAGATTGCCCGGGCGTCCACAGATACCGCGACCATAGTACAGCTGGCCGACGACCATTCGCCGGAATTGCTGTGGCGTTTGTGGCGTGAACGGATGCCTGCGATCCTCGCGCATGCCGGCAGCGTCACTGCTGTTGATCCCCACGACGACGCGCATCTGATCCTGCCGGGGCCAGACCGTCCGACATCTCAACCCTGAGGTATTGCTTCCGTGACTTCTTTTTCCTCTGAAGAACCGCACACGTCGCCCGCAAAAAGCGTGCTGTTAACGCGCCATGAACAGCGAAATATGGCGGTGCAGCTTTTGCTGGCGATGGCCGCATTTGGTCTGTTGCTGTGCGGCTGGCTCTGGCAGTGGCTGTATCCGCAGCAAAGCGACGTCGGGCAAATTCTGTTTGGCGTGGCGTCACTGCTGGTCGCGGTGCCGGTGCTGCGTTCGGCAATTTACAGCTTACGCAGCCCCAGTCTGCACGGCGTGACCGATCAGCTGATTGCCATCGCGATGCTGGGGGCGTGGGCAACCGGCGACCTGATGACCGCCGCATTGCTGCCGGGCATTATGATTTTTGGTCATATTCTGGAAGAGCGTAGCGTGATCGGTTCGCAGGAAGCCATTGACGCGCTGAGCCATCTGACGCGCAGCCGCGCCCGGCGGATTTTGCCTGACGGTGAAATTGAAGAAATCGATAACCACCAGCTGCGAACCGGCGACCGGGTTGAAGTCCGCGCTGGTGACCGGTTGCCCGCCGATGGCCGTGTGTTATCCGGCAGCGCCAGTCTGGATACTGCGCCGATCACCGGCGAATCCGTGCCACAGGAAGCCCGCGCAGGCGATGACGTTTTCGGCGGGGCCATTAATCTCGACGGATTACTCAACGTTGAAGTCACGCGCACCGGCGCGGACGCCACGCTGGGTAAAGTGATTGCGCTGATGCAAAAAGCCGAACACGCCAAACCGCCGATCACCCGTTTGCTCGAACGCTATGCCGGGCAATATCTGGTGCTTATTTTACTGATTGCCGCCGCGACCTGGTTTATCACGCGTGATGCCCATGCCATGCTGGCGGTACTGGTGGCGGCCTGTCCGTGCGCGCTGGTGCTTTCCGCGCCCGCCACGGCCATTGCCGGGATCGCGGTGGCGGCGCGTCACGGGATCCTGATCCGCAGCTCCGCATTTCTGGAAGAACTGGCGGAACTGAACGCCATCGTGGTCGATAAAACCGGCACGCTGACGCACGGTGAACTGCATTTGCAACGCACGGTGCTGGGCGCAGAGGCGTCTTCGGATGCGGTGTTCCGGCTGGCGGCCAGTTTGGGTGCGGCGAGCAGCCATCCGGTCAGCCGTGCGCTGGCAAAATTACTGCCGCGAGAACAATATTTACCGCTGGACGACGTGTCAGAACAGCAGGGCATGGGCGTGCGTGCGCGTACCGCACAGGGCGATGCGCTGTTAGGGCGCCCGGCATTTTTCAGCCAGAACAATATCCCGGTGAATGACGAACCTGAACACGACGGGCCGCTGGTCGGGCTGGCGCTTAACGGGCGTTTTCTCGGCTGGCTGCTGCTGGCCGATTCGCTCAGGCCGGAGGCGCAAACGGCGCTGGCTGAACTGCGTCAGCTTGGGCTGCAAAGACAACTTTTGCTGACCGGCGATCGCGCCAGCGTAGCCAACCGTATTGCCGGAGAACTGGGCATCGGTGATGTCGTTGCGCAGGCGTTACCGGAAGATAAACTGCATCAGGTTTCAGCCGAAATCGCACAAGGGTTCCGGCCAATGGTGGTCGGGGACGGCATCAATGATTCTCTGGCGTTAAAAGCGGGCGTGGTGGGCATTGCAATGGGGGCGGGTGGCAGCGATATTGCGCTGGCTTCCGCCGACGTGGTGCTGATCGGCAGCGATCTGCGGCGTCTCGGGACTTGCGTTCGGCTGAGCCGTGCCTGCCGTAAGACGCTCAAAATCAATGTTTTCATCGGGCTGGGCTGGACGCTGGTAGTGATGGCAGCGGCGGCTATGGGGTTACTCGGCGTGGCCGGTGTACTGATTGCCGCTTTATTGCATAACCTGAGTACCTTGCTGGTGCTGGGCAATGCCGGACGCTTACTGCGGTTTGACGAGCCCCTGTAAGTCAGTCAGTGAAAATTAAAACGGGCGCAAAAGTTGCGCCCGTCAGCAGGAATAGCGGTCAGCCTGTGCGGATTAAAGTTCGGCTTTAAACGTGTGCAGACGACGCATGGTTTTTTCCAAACCGTCTTTCATCAGCAATTCAGTGCAGCGCAGTGATTCATCAATCGCATCATCAATCAGCTTCTGTTCACTGGCTGGCGGCTTGCCCAGGACAAATCCCACCACTTTGCTTTTATCGCCCGGATGGCCGATGCCAATGCGCAGACGGTAGAAATTCGGATTACCGCCGAATTTGCTTTGAATATCTTTCAGGCCATTGTGGCCGCCGTTGCCGCCGCCAAGCTTAATTTTCGCCATGCCCGGCGGGATATCCAGTTCATCGTGCGCGACCAGAATTTCGTCCGGCTCAATGCGGTAGAACTGCGCCATCGCCAGAACGGCTTTACCGCTCAGGTTCATGAAGGTGGTCGGCACCAGCAAACGAACGTCCTGACCTGCCAGGGATAAACGCGCGGTGTAGCCAAAAAACTTACTTTCTTCTTTTAACTGCTGGTTGTGCTGGCGGGCCAGAAGATCAACATACCAGGCGCCCGCGTTGTGGCGGGTTTGGGCATATTCGGCTCCGGGATTGGCCAGCCCGACGATCAATTTAATGCTGCTCACGGTTTTCACTTCTTAATCGGGTGAGGTTTAGCGGGGTAGTTTACCTGTCCGTTTTCGCTGTGCCAAATATCCGGCCACGTTATTCCGTTAAATGGGGTCGTTTCTGAATAGTTTCCAAAGTTAATTATTAACTCTCCGAATGTATCTGACTGGAAAACGTAAAGAATTGTCATCTAATGTTCTCTGTCTGTGATCGTGACCGCAAAGTGAACCGGATGGGACGTCTATAGTTAAGGCAGGAAATGACAAGACAGCAATGATGCTAAGACTATCGACAACCGGAGGTGACAGATGAAACGTAAAACCGCAATGAGACTGGGCAATGCCCTGATGGGACTCGGTTTGCTCACAATGGTCGGTGGCGTTGGTTATTCCATTTTAAATCAATTGCCTGAACTGGGATTACCGCAGTTTATGGCTCACGGTGCTGTCGGCAGTATTTTCATCGGGGCTATTTTGTGGCTGGCCGGTGCCAGAGTCGGCGGGCGCGAACGCGTTGCAGATCGCTACTGGTGGGTGCGTCACTACGACTCACGGTGTTCAAACAGTAAGACACATCGCCATTCCTGATTAAACGGCCTGAAAAGAAAAAACCGTTGTCGCTCACGCTTCAACGGTTTTTTGCATTTCTGAATCAGTCAGTTTTTACAGAAAACAAAACGCCCCTGAAAAGGGGCGTTGTGATTAATGCTCGAACATTGCAGAAATGGATTCTTCATTGCTGATGCGGCGGATAGCCTCAGCCAGCATGCCTGACAGGGTCAGGGTGCGTACTTTTTTCAGTGCGCGGATTTCTGCGGACAGCGGAATGGTGTCGCATACAATCACTTCGTCGATCACGGAGTTTTTGATGTTTTCCACTGCGTTGCCGGAGAAAATTGGGTGAGTTGCGTAAGCGAATACGCGCTTAGCACCGCGTTCTTTCAGTGCTTCAGCGGCTTTACACAAGGTGCCACCGGTGTCGATCATGTCATCTACCAGCACACAGTCACGGCCCGCGACGTCACCGATGATGTGCATCACCTGAGAAACGTTGGCACGTGGACGGCGTTTATCGATGATAGCCATGTCGGTATCGTTAAGCAGTTTCGCCACGGCACGGGCACGAACAACGCCGCCGATATCCGGGGAAACAACGATTGGGTTTTCCAGATTTTGTTGCAGCATATCTTCGAGCAGGATAGGGCTGCCGAAAACGTTGTCTACTGGTACATCAAAGAAGCCCTGAATCTGCTCTGCGTGCAGGTCAACGGTCAGAACGCGGTCAACACCGACGCTGGACAGGAAGTCAGCCACAACTTTCGCGGTGATTGGCACACGGGCAGAACGCACCCGGCGATCCTGACGTGCATAGCCGAAATAAGGAATAACGGCTGTGATACGACCAGCGGAGGCGCGGCGTAAGGCATCAACCATGACGACCAGTTCCATCAGGTTATCGTTAGTAGGCGCGCAGGTGGACTGGATAATGAAAATATCTCCGCCACGTACATTTTCGTTAATTTGCACACTTACTTCACCGTCGCTGAAACGACTGACGGCGGCGTCACCAAGGCTGGTGTATAAACGGTTGGCAATACGTTGTGCTAGTTCCGGGGTGGCGTTACCAGCAAAAAGCTTCATATCAGGCACGAGAAGAACCTCAGGCTTGCGTCCAGGGAAGACATTGGCTTTTGGCACCACCGGGCGGTGAGCGGTACCAAAGCATTATGCTCACGATACTTCTAAATCTTACTGCTTAAACAAAAACCGGTGAATAATTCGCTGGCAAAGAACAGACACATAACCGCTGTGACTCTCTACGCTTTGCCCGCAGTTCTCAACCCGGCTTCGCGAAAACGGTGTAACGGTGAAACGTTGACACCGCGTGCAACAAAACCCCGACTCCATGCCGGGATTTCATTTAAAACCTGACGGGCTTCGGATTCGGTGTCGAATTCGGCAAACACACAAGCACCTGTTCCGGTCAGTCGCGACGGCGCGTATTCTAACAGCCAAGAAAGTAGCTGTTCAACCTCGTAAAAACGTTTTCTCGCAATCGGTTCGCAATCATTTGCGTAAGGCGTGTTCAAAAGCATATTTACAGGGCGTTTTGGTGTATTTCTGGTCAGTTCCGGATCGCCGAAAATTACCGGGGTCGGAATGTGAACACCGGGATGAACTACCAGAAACCATTTTTCGTCCGGTGTGACCGGCTGCAAGATTTCACCAATGCCTTCGGCAAACGCGGCAAAACCCATCACAAATACCGGCACGTCCGCGCCCAGCGTGATGCCGAGTTCAGCCAGTTCCGTATCTGTCAGCCCGCAATTCCACAAGGTGTTCAGGGCAACCAGAACGGTTGCGGCGTTAGAGGAACCGCCACCCAGGCCGCCGCCCATCGGGATCTGCTTTTGCAGGGAAATATCTGCGCCAAGCGGGTTTCCCGTGTGTTTCTGCAAAATACGAGCGGCGCGCACCACCAGATTTTCGTCGTCTGAAACGCCTTCAACCGGTGTGGTCAGGGCGATAACGCCGTCGGTGCGCACGTTAAAACTCAGGCTGTCGCCGTAATCGAGAAACTGAAACAGCGTCTGCAAATCATGGTAGCCGTTGGGGCGCTGCCCGGTGATATAAAGGAACAAATTGAGTTTAGCCGGAGACGGCCACAATTGCTGCGTCATCTCAGTTTAATGTCCAGTTATCCATTTTCAGCTTGATGCGCTGTTCGCCCTGGGTCATTTCCAGACGTTGCGGCAGGGACGGTTTGGCGTCGTCGTCATAGGCCTGATACACCACGGTGCCGCTCTGACCATTCTGGCTGAACTTAACCTGGGAGAGACGATACTGGCTGTCGAGGGTGAAATCAGTGCCATCACCCGGCAGGCCGAGCATCCACAAACGCAGGTTGGACAGCGGAATCGACATGCCGGTCAGCTTACGGATCATGTCGTCAGGATTGTCGCTGGTGTAATGCTTTCCTTCGTTATTGGTCAGCTGCGCGATACCACTTTGCACTTTCAGCTCCATTTCGGTGCTGCCAAGCGGATTGGTCAGCAGCAGACGGTAGCTTTCCGGGGAGTATTGTTGCCAGAAGAAGCGGGCATAGACTTTCTGTTTATCGGAAATGTAAGCGAAAGAGCCGCGGGTCTGATAATGCTCGAGTTGTTTGACCTGAGCTTCATGTTCACGCCATTGCGGAGACGTCGGGCTGGTCGCCGGGCCTTTCGGCGCATTAATCGAACACGCAGCAAGCACTAAACTTGCCAGAGGGAGGAGGCGAACAAAATGTGTTTTACGCATTGGCATAACAGGTTAAATCCTTTGTGCTTTGGCGGCGGTGGCTTTTATAAACAGAAAAGGGGCCAGTCAAATACGGCGTGCGCTAGTTTAGCACAGCCAGCGCATCGGGTGATCGGCACCCGGTACAGATGATCGACGATCGGAGAGTTTTGGGACAATACTGATTTGTAAATGGATTTAACGTTAGATGCTGTACGGCTTTTATTGATCCCGCGCATCTTGTAGAATGCGCAGCAGACGTAAACCCATACTATTATAAAGTATAAGTCGATAATCGCTTCCCATATGACCCTGCTTGCATTAGGTATCAACCACAAAACCGCCCCGGTGTCTCTGCGTGAACGGGTAACATTTTCACCCGAGACTCTTAATCAGGCGCTCTCCAGTCTGCTCCAGCAACCGCTGGTGCAGGGCGGAGTCGTGTTGTCTACCTGTAACCGTACGGAGCTCTATCTGAGCGTCGAACAACAGGAAAACCTGCAAGAACAGCTGGTTAAATGGTTATGCGATTATCATCATCTCAGTGAAGATGAAGTCCGTAAAAGCTTGTACTGGCACCATGGTAATGACGCCGTCAGCCATCTGATGCGCGTGGCGAGCGGGCTGGATTCGCTGGTATTGGGCGAACCGCAGATCCTCGGGCAGGTCAAAAAAGCCTTCGCCGAATCGCAAAATGGCCGTGCCGTTTCCGGCGAACTGGAACGTCTGTTCCAGAAATCCTTCTCCGTTGCCAAGCGTGTCCGCACTGAAACGGATATCGGCGCAAGTGCTGTTTCCGTCGCTTTCGCCGCCTGTACGCTGGCGCGCCAGATTTTCGAATCCCTTTCTGAAGTGAATGTGTTGCTGGTCGGTGCGGGTGAAACCATCGAACTGGTGGCGCGTCATCTGCATCAGCACAATGTCCGTCATATGATGATTGCGAACCGTACCCGCGAACGTGCGCAGGCGCTGGCAACGGAAGTTAACGCGGAAGTAATCAGTTTGCAGGATATTGATTCCCGTCTGGCCGAAGCCGACATTATTATCAGTTCTACCGCCAGCCCGCTGCCGATTATCGGCAAAGGGATGGTGGAACGAGCGCTCAAAGCGCGCCGTAATCAGCCGATGCTGATGGTCGATATCGCCGTTCCCCGTGATATCGAACCGGAAGTTGGTAAGCTTGCCAACGCGTATTTATACAGCGTTGATGACCTGCACAGCATTATTCAAAACAATCTTGCCCAGCGTAAAGCCGCTGCGATTCAGGCGGAAACCATCGTTGAGCAGGAAAGCTCAAACTTCATGGCCTGGCTGCGTTCGCAGGGAGCCGTTGAAATTATTCGTGATTATCGCTCACGTGCTGATATTATTCGCGCCGACGCACAAGCAAAAGCCTTAGCCGCCATCGCGCAGGGCGCTGACGTCGAAGCGGTGATCCAGGAATTAGCCCACAAATTGACCAATCGCCTTATTCACGCGCCAACCCGTTCTCTGCAACAGGCAGCCAGCGACGGTGATGTGGAGCGTTTGCAAATTTTACGCGACAGCCTCGGGCTGGATCAGCAGTAATTCTCCTTTTCTCACAGGGTTAAACACCACGCATGAAGCCTTCTATTGTTGCCAAACTGGAAGCGTTACAAGAGCGCCACGAAGAAGTGCAGGCGATGCTCGGCGATGCCAGCGTCATTGCCGATCAGGATAAATTCCGCAGTCTTTCCCGCGAATACGCTCAGTTAACGTCTGTTTCCGAATGTTTTCTGGCCTGGCGTCAGGCGCAGGAAGATTTAGAAACTGCCGAAATGATGCTCGACGATCCCGAGATGCGCGAAATGGCGCAGGACGAAATCAAAGACTGCAAAGCTACCCTCGAAGATCTCGAACAAAAATTACAGCTTCTGTTACTGCCGAAAGACCCTGATGATGAACGCGGGTGTTTCCTTGAAATTCGTGCAGGAACCGGTGGTGATGAAGCGGCGATTTTTGCCGGTGATTTATTCCGCATGTACAGCCGTTACGCAGAATCGCGTCGCTGGCGTGTGGAAATCGTGAGCGCCAACGAAGGCGAGCACGGTGGATATAAAGAAGTCATCGCCAAAGTGAGCGGTGAGGGCGCGTACGGCCAGTTCAAATTTGAATCCGGCGGCCATCGCGTTCAGCGCGTTCCGGAAACCGAATCTCAGGGACGTATTCATACGTCAGCCTGTACCGTTGCCGTGATGCCGGAAATTCCGGAAGCCGAATTGCCGGAAATCAACGCCGGTGATCTGCGCATTGATACGTTCCGTTCCTCCGGCGCGGGTGGTCAGCACGTCAACACCACCGATTCTGCCATCCGTATTACCCATATTCCGACCGGGATTGTGGTGGAATGTCAGGACGAACGTTCTCAGCACAAAAACAAAGCCAAGGCGATGTCCGTGCTCGGTGCGCGTATCCGTGCGGCAGAGGTGGCGAAACGTCAGGCGGAAGAAGCCTCTACGCGCCGAAACCTGCTGGGCAGCGGTGACCGTTCTGACCGTAACCGTACCTACAATTTCCCTCAGGGCCGCGTGACCGATCATCGCATCAACCTGACAATTTACCGTCTGGATGAAGTAATGGAAGGCAAACTCGACTCGCTGATCCAGCCGATTGTGCAGGAGTATCAGGCCGATCAGCTCGCAGCACTTTCTGAGCAGGACTAATGGATTTTCAGCGCTGGCTGCGTGAGGCTACGCGCCGTCTGGCTGCGGGTGAAAGCCCGAAGCGTGACGCTGAAATCCTGCTCGGCTTTGTGACTGGCCGGGCAAGAACCTACATTATGGCTTTTGGCGAAACACCGCTGACGGCCACTCAGCTTTTACAACTGGAAACCCTGCTGGCGCGACGCGAGCAGGGTGAACCCGTTGCCTATCTGACCGGTGAACGTGAGTTCTGGTCGTTGCCGCTGTCGGTTTCTCCCGCCACGTTAATTCCGCGTCCGGATACCGAATGTCTGGTCGAACAGGCGCTTGCCCGTCTGCCGTCTGAGCCGGTGAAGGTACTGGATTTGGGGACAGGAACGGGCGCGATTGCGTTAGCGCTGGCCAGTGAGCGGCCTGACTGTCAACTGACCGGTATCGATTTGCAGCCCGACGCGGTAACGCTGGCGAAACACAACGCGCAAAAGCTGAATATCACCAATGTGCGTTTTTTACAGGGCAGCTGGTTTTCGCCGGTCGCCGGTGAAACGTTCGCCCTGATCGCCAGTAATCCGCCGTACATAGACGCCACGGATCCTCATCTTGCGCAGGGTGATGTCCGTTTTGAACCGTCAAGCGCGCTTGTGGCAGAAAATGCCGGTCTGGCTGATCTGGCTCATATTATTCAGACGGCACCCGCGTATCTTCAAAAAGGTGGCTGGCTGTTGCTCGAACATGGCTGGCAGCAGGCGGAAGACGTACAAAAACTGCTGTGCGATGCCGGTTATCAGCAAGTTTCGACGGTGAAAGATTATGGCGGCAACGATCGCGTCAGCCTCGGACAGCGGACTTCGTAGTCAAAATCATTGAATTTAAAACGATAAAAGAAGGAAACAGGCAATGGCGTATGTCTGGATAAAGCATCTCCATCTGGCCACGATCACCCTGAGTATTGCGCTGTTTGTTTTGCGATTTTTTTGGAAATGGTCGGGTTCTGCTATGATGCAGAAACGCTGGGTGAAGATAGTTCCGCACATTGTGGACACCTTGCTGCTTTTAAGCGGCATTTCGCTTATCTTCATCACGCACTTTTATCCGTTCAGCCCACAGGGAACCTGGCTGACCGAAAAGATTTTTGGCGTTATTATCTATATCGCGCTGGGCTTTGTGGCCCTGAGCAAGCGACCTGTTAGCCAGAAAACCCGCTGGCTGGCCTTTATTCTGGCGCTCGCTTGCCTGTATCTGGTTCTCAAACTGGCGCTGACGAAAATACCGCTTCTAATGGGATAACTATGAGTACCCTTGCTGATTTTGAATTTAACACTACCCGGCTCAGTACCGGGGTGATCAAAGTAACGGAATCTGTGCGTTTTGATTTCAATGCGGACGATGTGCGCCAACAGCTGCAAACGCTGGTTGATGAAGCACGCCGCGTGGTTCCTGAGGACCTTGATCAGGATCAGCAGCTTGAAGTGTTGATTGAACTGTTTTACCGCACCTGGGGATTTGGTGGCGCGGGCGGTGTTTACCGCCTTTCGGACGCTATCTGGATCGACAAGGTGCTGGCTTCGCGTCAGGGCACGCCGGTTTCGCTGGGCGTGATTTTCCTGCACATCGCGCATGAGCTGGATTTACCGCTGATGCCGGTCATCTTTCCGACACAACTGATCCTCCGCGCTGACTGGATGGATGAAGAAATGTGGTTGCTCAATCCGATCAACGGCGACACGCTCAATGAGCACATGCTTAACGTGTGGCTGAAAGGGAATCTGGGCGTGACGGCGATTATCGAAGATGATGATCTGGAAGAAGCCGATAACACAATGATCGTGCGTAAAATGCTCGACACGCTGAAAGCGGCGCTGATGGAAGAGAAACAGTTCGAACTGGCGCTGCGGGCGAGTGAAACGGTTTTACAGTTTGATCCGGATGACCCGTATGAAATCCGCGACCGTGGTCTGATTTATGCTCAACTGGAGTGTGACCACGTGGCGATTTCCGATCTCAGCTATTTTGTTGAGCAGTGCCCGGAAGACCCGATTTCAGAAGTGATTAAAGTGCAAATCCACTCGATTGAGCACAAGCAAGTCACGTTGCACTGATTTTAAGTTACCTTACGTTATCACCGGATAAATGCTGATGAGACAACGCGTTGACGCATTTCACGGTGAAGGATTTACCATTAAAAAGGCCAAAGCATGAAACATAAAGTGGTTAGCATTCAGGACATTAAAGTCGCCAACGATCTGCCGTTTGTGTTGTTCGGTGGGATGAACGTACTCGAATCACGCGATATGGCGATGCGTGTGTGTGAACATTACGTCACCGTGACACAGAAACTCGGCATTCCTTACGTTTTCAAAGCGTCTTTTGATAAAGCCAACCGCTCATCTATTCATTCCTACCGCGGTCCGGGTCTGGATGAAGGTATGAAAATCTTCCAGGAACTGAAGAAAACCTTCGGCGTGAAAATCATCACCGACGTTCACGAATCCTGGCAGGCACAGCCGGTTGCAGACGTGGTTGATGTTATTCAGCTGCCTGCCTTCCTGGCTCGTCAGACCGATCTGGTTGAAGCGATGGCGAAAACGGGTGCCGTGATCAACGTGAAAAAACCACAGTTCGTGAGCCCGGGGCAGATGGGTAACATCGTGGATAAATTCAAAGAAGGCGGCAACGATCAGGTTATCCTGTGCGATCGTGGCAGTAACTTCGGTTACGACAACCTGGTTGTCGACATGCTGGGCATGAACGTGATGATCAACGCAACGGGCGGTCACCCGGTGATCTTCGACGTGACTCACGCACTGCAAACCCGTGACCCGTTTGGCGCGGCTTCCGGCGGCCGTCGTGCGCAGGTAGCAGAACTGGCGCGCGCAGGTATGGCGGTCGGTATCGCAGGCCTGTTCATCGAAGCACATGAAGATCCGGCTCACGCGAAATGCGACGGCCCGTCAGCGTTGCCGCTCGACAAACTGGAGCCATTCCTGGTTCAGATGAAAGCCATCGACGATCTGGTGAAAAGCTTCCCGGCGCTCGATACCAGCAAGTAATTTGTGGTTTGAATGTCAGTAAAAAGGCGACCCTCGGGTCGCCTTTGTTGTTTCTACAACAGAAGTTTTAAAGATTTACAGCGCCTCCGCCAGACTCCCGTGGAAGCTCAGGCGGCCTTCGACCGGCTGCATTCTGGCGCGCGCCAGCGTTTTCAGAGGCTGAAAAGGGATTTCTGCAATGCGCAGTTCCGTATCTTCCGGCAGTGCGTCGATGAAATTGCGTAAGGCGTTAACGCCGCCGGCATCAAGAACGGCGACGCGATCCCACAGCAGGACGATCACTTTTTTGCCCCCGGCTCGCGCCTGGAGTTCACTGAAAATGCGCTCGGCGGCGGCAAAGAATAACGGCCCGTTGACGCGCAGAACCAGCGTGTTATCCGGTGTTTCGACGGCAACTTCAGTCAGGCGCGTCAGCCGGGCAATACGGCGCATAAACAGCAGTGAAGCCATCACAATCCCGGCCGTAATCGCAATCACCATATCGAACAATACCGTCAGGCTCATGCAGGTCAGCATCACCAGAATGTCGTCTTTCGGCGCGCGGCGCAGTAAATCCACCACTTTATGCGCTTCACTCATATTCCACGCCACCATCAGCAGCAGTGCTGCCATCGCCGCCAGCGGAAGCCACGAAAGCAGCGGAGCAAGAATGAGCAGGGCAAGAATGACCAGCAGAGAGTGAATAATGGCGGAAACCGGTGATGTCGCACCAGCACGCACGTTCGCCGCCGACCGCGCAATGGCCGCCGTGGCAGTAATACCGCCAAAGAACGGGCTGACCATGTTGCCAATACCCTGACCGATCAGCTCATTATCCGAATGGTGTTTTTTGCCGGTCATGCCGTCGAGCACCACCGCGCACAGCAATGATTCAATCGCGCCGAGCATCGCCATGGAAAATGCGGCGGGGAGCAATGCCTGAACCAGCGACCAGCTCAGGCCGCTGCCGTCAGGCTGTGCCCACGGCAGCGCGAACTGCGGCAGGATCGGCGGAATGCCGTTGCCCTGCGTGCCATCCGGCAAAAGGAAGTGAAAACGCGAACCGATGGTGGCAACCGGATGCCCGGCCTGCATGAAAATTGCCATCACGGCGCAACCGGCGAGTAATGCAGGCAGATGGCCGGGCACGCGCAGCCCGAGCTTCGGCCACAAAATCAGCACGCCAAGCGTGACGATACCAATTGCCGCATCGCCGATATCCAGCGTTGGCAGCGCCATCACCAGCGCGGCAACTTTACTGAGGTAATGTTCCGGCACGCTCGTCATCGTCAGGCCAAAGAAATCTTTGAACTGCATCGTCCCGATGGTGATCGCAATGCCGGACGTAAAACCGAGCGTCACCGGCAGCGGAATATATTCGATTAACCGGCCAAAACGCGCGAGGCCCATCAGCAACAGAATAAACCCGGACATCAGCGTCGCCAGCAATAATCCCGATAAACCGAACTGCTGTGAAACCGGATAGAGAATGACGACAAATGCCGCCGTGGGGCCGGAAACGCTGAAACGCGAGCCACCGAAAATGGCAATAACGATGCCCGCAATTGCCGACGTGTACAGACCGTACTGCGGTGGAACACCACTGCCAATCGCCAGTGCCATCGCCAGCGGGATGGCGATGATTCCCACGGTGACGCCTGCAATGGCATCTTTGAGTAAACGCTGAAGGGTATATTTTTCACGAAAACAGGCGTCTGTCAGGGCGCTGAAAAGGCTGACATGGCGTCTTCCTGAGGTATTCATAGGGCGTAAACCACCTGGAGAAAATATTGAAAAGAACCCGGTCTTCCTTCACCGGAAATTTGTAGCCTACGCCGGTTACACTGATTTTGCATGGACCTAAATCAAAGCAGGGCAATGCAGCCGGATACGGACTTCGCATTATTATGATTGCTGGCAATGTGACGTGTCGCCAGTTATTTCACTGACGCACACGACGGAGGCATTCATCATCTATATTTAAGTTAATACCCGTAAATCGGTCAGGGAAAGCGTGAGAGGGCGCCGTTATCTATGCCGGACATCATGTCACTGGGAAGTTTGTATGGGGATATTTGCGTCACCTACGCCACGCTTTCAATCAGTTTTTTTGTACTGAGCCGCAGTGAACCTTTTACGTTTAAAGGCGCCCACTGGAAACGGCTGGCGTTTGGATTGGTCGCGGGGATCACGGCATTATACCTGCGCGGTAACCAGCTGGTGCTGACCGAAAATCTGTCGTTCAGTTTTGAAATGTTGCCGATGATTTTAGTGACTTTTTTCGGCGGCTGGCTCAGCGGGTTAACCAGCTATTTAGTGGCGTTTCTCTTCAGCGGGATGTTCACGCTGAATAATCTGTTTATGGGCATTATTCTCGGCACGCTGTTTTTATTTCGCGTCTGGCGAAGACGTAAACATCGCGAACTGTATATTACGATCGTGCTGGTCGGTATTTTCCGTCTGGCGCTGGTTTCCGGAATTCACGGTATTGAAGTGCCGTGGACCGAGCTGATTTTTTATCAGGCGATTGCCGCCTGCTGCATGATCCTCTGTTATCACGCGCTGAATTATAAAGAAATCTACATGAATAAAGTCTTCACCATCCGCGTGAAGGCCGCAACCGATGAGCTGACGCAAATCAATAACCGCGCCAGTCTGGATTACTGGCTGGCTCAGCGGCAAATTCAGCGCGAAGCCTGCGGGTTAATTCTGCTGGATATTGATAACTTCAAACGTGTAAATGACACGCTAGGCCATCTGGTGGGCGACCGTGTATTAATTGAGGTAGGACGATTATTACGTCACCTGACGCGCAACGAGGATTTTGCCGGGCGTTACGGCGGCGAGGAGTTTCTGGTGATGACGTCAGCGTATGATCCCGCCACATTACTGGCGATTGCAGAACGTATCCGCAAAGAAGTGGAGGATTGCGTGATTATCCTCGAAGATGGCCGCACGCTGAGAGTGACAGTGTCACTGGGGGTATCGCTATATTTACCCGGCATGATTATCCGTAAATCGCTGAAACTGGCCGATTTTTCGTTATACGAAGCGAAACGGAAAGGGAAAAACTGCGTTGTAGCCAGTTCAATTCTGACGCTGGCCGCGCTCGGCGCTAAACGCCATCCGCAAAGAATGTAAAAAGGAGCCTTTACGGCTCCCTGTTTACCGCTACTTCTGCGTGCCTTCTTCAATTTTTGGCGGATAGGTCAGATCCGCGTCTTTACGCATTTTCGCCACGTCTTTCGCCGTCACCGTTGCGCCTGCCGGATCCCCAAACTGCGTACTGACATAGTTGCTCAGCGTCGCAATCTGCTCATCATTCAGCTGGTTAGCGAACGAAGGCATCATGATTTCGCCTTTATCCATATGGCGCTGGACGCCGTTTAAGATCACCGAAACCTGATTCCGGCTGTCATATGAACCGGTGCTGGTGTGGCTGAACAGCGACGGATAGGCGTGGAATCCTTCTCCGCTGCCCGCGCCGCCTTTACCGTGACAGGCTGCGCAGCTGGCGTTAAACAGCGCGGCGGCGGATTCATTCACCGTCTGGCCTTCGGCGCGCAGAGGATACACATCCTGATTCTGTTGGCCCCAGGCATCGCGCGGTTTGGTCTGCTTGTCGTCACCAACAGCCGGTACGGAACGGATATAGGTCGCGATCGCGTTCAGGTCGCTGTCAGACAGATGTTGCAGGCTGTGCTCGATAGCTTCACCCATCGCACCGGACGCTGACGCTTTCCCGGCCACAAAACCGGTTTTCAGGTACGTCACCAGTTCCTGTTGCGACCAGGTGCCGATCCCGGCGTTTTTGTCCGGCGTGATGTTAAACGCCACCCAGGAACCTAAATCACCGCCGGAAAACGCTTTGTTGGTGTCCATGCCCATGGTCAGCGTGCGCGGCGTGTGGCAGGTGCCACAGTGTTCAAGCGCTTCCACCAGATAAGCCCCACGGTTCCAGTCCGCAGATTTGGAAGGATCGTTTTTCAGCTCGCCTTTATCGAAGTTAAATAACTTCCACACGCGCATGCCCCAGCGCTGGTTGAACGGGAAAGACAAATCGGTTTGCGGCCCGGCGGAATGCACCGCGGGCAGCGACATCAGATAAGCTTTCACCGCCAGCACGTCGTCGCGTCTCATCTTAGTGAAAGAGTCATACGGCATCGCCGGATACAGCTGTTGTCCGTCTTTGCCGACACCTTCACGCACCGCACGAACGAACTCATCATCCGTCCAGCTGCCGATACCAAATTCTTTATCGGAGGAAATATTGGTGCCGTAAATCACCCCAAACGGCGAGGCCAGCGGGTAACCGCCACCAAATTTCGCGGTTTTATCCGCACCCGGTGCCGTATGACACGCGGTGCAGTCACCGGCAGTCGCCAGATATTCGCCGCGTTTGATAAGTTCTGCATTACCGGAGGCGTCATCCGCCCAGGCGCTGGTCGCTGCCACTAACGGCAGCATCGCCAGCATGAATTTCATTTTCATTGCTCAGTCCTCAGAAAATCAATCAGGCCAGGCTTTTCAGCACCGTGTCTGCCATGCGTAATGCCAGTGCTGTACCGGACAGCGTGGAGTTCACCGTGGAGGCCGACGGCATAATGCCGGTACCGGCAATGAACAGGTTCGGGTGGTCATGCGTACGACAGTCGCCATCCACCACGGAATCCTTCGGATCGCTGCCCATAATCATGGTGCCGGTGATGTGCTGGTTGTTGTCGTAAACGCCACGCTTGCTGTACACCACTTCGGTGCCGCCCATCTCTTTGACGATCTTCTGGAAATCGAGCATTGACTGGTCATAGCCGCGATGTACGTATTCCGGGAATTTGTAGTGGACTTCCAGACGCGGAATGCCCCATTCGTCTTTCTCAGTTTTACTCAGCACCACGCGGTTTTCCGGCTCCGGCAGCATTTCCAGCAGGCATTTCAACTGGATAAAACGCTCGGACTGGAACGCCAGTTTGTCGTTCAGCGCTTTGCCGTAATAGCCCTGACGCACCAGCCGTTCCGTGAGATAACGCACCGGAGACGTATTGGCGACGTCGATACGTAACGCGGATCGGTCGCTGCGGAATTCACCGTCGCGCAGGTTATTGATACTGCCCGGACGCATCGGGCCGCGGCCGAAATACACCGGTTCATCGGCATAGAACTCTACCGAGGTGCCGGGGTGATCCATCAGGTTACGGCCGACCATGCCGGAACTGTTGGCGATGCCGTCTGGGTATTTATCACTGGTGGACATCAGCAGCAGTTTCGGGCTTTCGATGCCGTTGGCGGTCAGGACGAAACGCTTACCGGTGACTTTGTGCGTGACTTTGTCGGCGTCGAGATAATGCACGGCAACAATCTCACCGCTGTCGCTGGCTTCAATCTTGTACACCACGGCATTGGCAATCACGCGGACACCGGCTTCGATGGCTTTACGGGCGGAAATGCCGCCGTGGTATTGCGCATCAATCGGGCAGACCGGCATGCAGTTATTGTTGCCGCAGCAGGCAGGGCGGCCATCGTAAGGAATACTGTTGCGCGCCTGCGGGCCGATGCCCAACACATAACCCAGTTTGGCAATACGTTTGCTGATGCGGTCAAAGCCGTAAGGCAGCGGAATGCCCGGCAGCGGATACGGCTGCGAACGCGGGGAATCCAGCGCATCGTCACCGGAAACGCCCATCTGTATTTCGGCTTCGGTGTAGTACGGTTCCAGCTCTTCATAACTGATGGGCCAGTCGCGTCCGATGCCGTACAGCGTTTTGATTTTCATGTCGTTTGGCAGCAAACGGAATGCCTGTCCCGCCCAGTGCCAGGTAGTGCCACCGACGCCGCGCAGGTATTGCGCGGCATACAGATCCGGACCTTTCTGGATCAGATAGTTGTTATCTTTTGGCTGGAATTTGGGTTGCGGAGCCCAGGGTTTTGGCGGATAGGGTTCGGTAAAATCGCCTTTCAGTGGCGACTGACGAAACAGTTCGACTGCTTCGTCACGTTTGATCACCGGGCCGGAATCCAGCATCAGCACGGAAACACCGGCTTTCACCATTTTCAGCGCGGCAAGAGAACCGGCGATACCGGCACCAATGACGACGACGTCAGCATTCAGCGCATCAGCCATGAGTGACCTCCGGGGAATTTTTTTGCGTTGTGGCAGGTTTGTTAACCCAGAAATTCGGCTCACCCGGCGCGTAGCTTGGCGGCAGCAGGTTATTTTTCAGCAGCTGATAGCTGACGATGTTTTCGAATCCGATGCATTTCTGGCTGCCGGGCTGGCCGACCACGCCGAGGTACCAGCCGCTGACCAGTTGCTGATAGAGCTGCGCCAGTTCCGCGGGTTGTTGTGCCAGCAGCTGATGCAGGTCATCGCCGACCACGCCGTCATGTGCGGTGAGCAGCGCGGAAAGGGCGTCGAGCTGGGCATCAAGTTGCTTATCATGCAGCCAGCTGTAGAGTGCCTGGCCGAGATGCGGTTCGAGCGACGCCATGCCGGTCAGCTGTTTTGACAGCGTCATAAACCCGGCGGGCATGGTGATGGCTGAAGCCAGTGGTGGTGCGGCATGCGCCAGTGTGGCAAATACGCCACCGCCAAGCAGCTGGCTGCCAAAACCCGCAGCCAGCACGCCCGCGGTGCCGAGAACCATCCGGCGACGAGAGAGATTGATCATGCTGAAATTCCGTATACGTTCTGAAACGGCCACGGGCGTGACCGTCAACAAGAAGGATTGTAGAAAAGTGCCTGTTATTTCAGGACGCCGGCCGCTTTTTCAGAAGACTGGTTATCAATATCCTGCTTCGGTGTGCTGACGCCCACGGCGCCAACCACTTCGCCGTTCAGGGTCAGCGGGAACCCGCCGCCCAGCGCAACCGCGTGCGGGATCGCCAGCACCGTGGTTTCGCCACCGGCCAGACGCTGCATGAATTTCAGCGACGGCGCGTGATACAGCGCAGAGGTGCGGGCTTTACCGATTGACGCATCGACACAACCGGCCGGGGAACCGTCGAGGCGCTGGAACGCCAGTAATGAACCAGATGCGTCAACAACGGCCACGCAGCCGGTGCTATGCTGTTCGGCCAGCGTGGATTTCACGCTGTCGATCACTTTGGCTGCCTGGGCATTATCGAGCTGGGGATGCCCGGCTGCGAAGGCGGATGTGGCAGAGAACAGCAGTGAGGAGACACAAAGTAGTGTTTTAGCGGTGTGTTTTTTTACAGACATAGACTCATCCCTTGTAACAGTAGCAACAACATTGCCTTGAAAGTGTTTTGAAATAAAAACGCTGAAAATAAATAAGTTAAAAGCCAATAACGTTGTCGGGCTGAGCATTTATCGATGCTTCTTAATGCCACAACGAAGAAAGTGTTATTGCTTTTTGTTTCGTGGATGTTAATTCAATTAACAAAATAGCAGAAGTGACGGTTGCGGCTGGCAACTAATTCTTACAGGGGGTTTGTGGGGGTATTTTCATCAAATCGGGCTTGCAAGCCTTGCAGAATAAGGGTTGAGCATTTTGTGCTGTTATGTACCAAATGATCCGTTTGTATTAACAAAGTGTGATCCAATTAACAAAAAAACCTCCCGTTAAAGAGGTTTTTTGTGATGGCATATGCGCGAGATTTCAGTGCGTCATGGGAAACAGGCTGCCTTCCGGTGAGAGCCCCGCAATGGCGCGATCGCGGTTTTCCAGCCAGGCGATAATACTGCTTGCCGCCTGACGCCCGTCGTCCATTGCGGTCACCACCAGATCCGCGCCGCGCACCGCATCGCCTCCGGCAAAAATCTGCGGATGGCTGGTCTGGTACGGGAAAGCTCCCGCGTGCGACGTGACCAGACGCCTGGCCGAATCACGCTCAACGGCCAGTTCGTTCAGCCACGGCATGGCGTGCGGCTGGAATCCGAACGCCATGATAATGGCATCGGCCTCAAGCAAAAATTCAGAACCGGGGATCGTTTCGGGGCGACGCCGTCCGCTGGCATCCGGTGCGCCGGGGGCGGTGCGTAACAAACGGATCCCGCAAACAACGTTTCAGCCTTGGTAATTAACCACAAATAAATAAAGGTTAATTTTGCGTCCAGATTTTGAGCGAATTTTCAATTGGGCGTCAGCACGGGTTTTCCCGTCAGGAACAGGCATTTGTACAGGTTTTTAAGTGAGGTCAACTTCGGGGGAAAATCATTCACCGGACTTGTCGCCGCCCCGCATTGACACGGAATAACCGGTTAACGCGGGGCGGCGGATGTTGCCGGTTTATTTCGTCGTCGGCCAGCTGATACGGCATTCGTCACGACGGAAATTCAGTACACGGCTGCGGTTTGATACCAGCCGGACGCTGTAACCCTGGAAGTAGAGGCAGAAGTTTTTCTTCCACGGCCCGTCGGGGAGTTCGACCAGCAGACGCCCTGCGCCGAGCGACGTCAGTTGCCCGCAGGCGCGTAAAGTGCCGACGCCAATCCTGAGCTGATCGCCTTCGATATCAAACGCGGCTTTGGATTCGGGATGGTACCAGCGGCCCTGAACCATTTTCAGGCAATCATTGGGTACGACTGGCGTGAAATACCGCGATGCATGGCCGATTTCTCCCTGAATTGCTTTGCCGTCCCAGCGCAAACGCATCGGCATGTGTGCGGAAAGCGTAATGGCTTCTTCTGCATCTGCGCCCTGATATAAGTTGTCGGCGGAACCGAGATAGCTGGCGGTACCGTTGCTGACTTTCAGCCAGTACGGCTCGGCGGTGCTGGCGTAAAGACCGTCCGGCAGCGCGTTGCTGCGCGGTGGTAACGGGGCGGCGAGCAGGGCGGACATGACTTCCAGTGCGTGAGTGTACGCGGTGGTGTCTTCACGGTTGGAAACCAGCGCCACGCCGGCGTCCAGCTCAGGATGCAACAGGAAATAGGTTTTGTAGCCGGCATGCGAGCCGCCGTGGCCGTAAACCGTATGTTCACCGATTTGTGAAGACGTGGTGCCCAGACCGTAAGCCGACGGAATATCGCCGTTCAGATAACGTTGTTGCGTGAGGGTTTTCAGCACGCCTGCACCGGGGCCGGTATTGCTGAGTAAGCTTTGCAGCCAGACGCTCAGCGAGCGCACGCTGCCGGTCAGACTGCCGGACGCGGAAAGGTGCAGACCTGCGACGGCGGTTTTCCAGCCGGTCGCATCCTGCCAGTAGCCTGGCACCAGCCCGTGGACGATATCAAACCAGGTTTCCGGCGCGTGGAAAGCAATGTCCAGCGGTTGCGCGATATGCGTTTGCAGCAGGTCTTCGAACAGAATGCCTTTTTGTTTCAGGATCTCCTCCACCAGCCGGTAGCCGGTATTACTGTAAGAAATCTCGGTACCCGCCGGGAAATTCAGCGCGCCGTCCTGCGCCAGAAAATCCATGATCGCCCCGGCTTCGCTGACGTTATAGACCGATACGCCCAGCAGCGATAAGGTTTCGCGCACGTCCGGCAAACCGCCGGTCATGTCCAGCGCCTGACCTATCGTCACTTGTGCCATCGGGGCTTTTAGCTGGGGTAAATACTGGCCGAGGGTATCGCTGAGGGAAAGTCCTGCATCACTGCGAAGCAGTGCGAGAGCGGCAAAAATATGTTTGGTGACGGAGGCATAACGCACAACGGAATCAACGCTGAAAGGTTCGGTGGTCGTCAGATTCGACAGGCCGCCGGTGGCGTAAGCGCGCAGCGTTTTGCTGTCAAAAAGGGTGATTGCGCCACCCGGTTCACCGGGTTTATTCCATTTTTCAGTGATGCGTTTTGCTGTCGTTTCAGCCGCCTGCCACTGTAAAGCAGACTGTGCGGTGGATGTCATTAACATCTCCTTAATTGTCTATCAGTGAATAAGACGGGCAGCCCGGACTGCCCGTGAAAACCGAATCCGCCGCCGGGGCTATTCGGGCTCCTCTAAACTGAGACTTAACGATCTTAACTCTGCTGTGTGCGGATGGGTGACGTTGCCTGTCCGCAAATCGTCTGCACTCAGAAGCTCGACCATTTCACCACCAATCATGACGCCGATGCTGGTGCAAAGATGCGCTACGACGGCCAGATTGTGGCTGACCAGAATATAGGTCAGTTTCCGGCGCTCACGCAGATCGCTCAGCAGGTTCAGAATTTCGGCCTGAACTGAAACGTCCAGCGCCGACGTAGGTTCATCAAGCAACAGGATTTCCGGTTCTGAAATCATCGCCCGCGCAATCGCCACACGCTGGCGCTGTCCGCCGGAAAGCTGGTGCGGGAAGCGAAAACGCACCGCCTGCGGCAGCCCGACTTCAGCCAGAGCGTCGGTAATGCGCTTTTCGATATTCAGGAAACCGTGAACGATCAGCGGTTCACTCAGAATGCGGTCGATGGTCTGACGCGGATGCAGCGAGCCGTACGGATCCTGAAAAACCATCTGCACACGGCGGAAAAATCGCTTCTGCCGCACCGGCATCTGGTCTTCGCCGCCAATCACCATTTCACCCGACCACGACCGGTTCAGCCCGGCCAGCGCGCGTAAAATCGTGGATTTACCCGAGCCGCTTTCGCCGACAATGCCAAAGCATTCGCCGGGTGCCACGCTGAAGCTGACGCCTTTGACCACTTCCGTATCGCCGAACGCAATGCGCAGGTTACTGAGGATGATTTTGCTGTTATCTAAAGAAGGGGATTCTACTGTCATGAGGTTTTCCAGGCTTCATCACGCACCAGCACCGGCAGTCTGTCACGCGGATGTTTCAGCGACGGCAGGCATTCCAGCAACCCGCGCGTGTAAGGATGTTGGGCTTTCAGCAAATCACCGGCCTGTAACGTTTCGACGATGCGCCCCGCGTACATCACCGCCACGCGGTCGCAGAATTTGGAGACCAGCGGCAAATCGTGGCTGATCAGAATCAGGCCCATTCCGCGGCTGGACACCAGGTCATCCAGCAAACGCAGAATTTCTGCCTGAACGGTGGCATCGAGCGCGCTGGTGGGTTCGTCGGCAATCATCAGTTCAGGATCCGGTGCCAGCATCATGGCAATCATGACGCGCTGGCCCATACCGCCGGAGACTTCATGCGCGTAACGTTGTGCCACTTTATGCGGCTCACGGATTTTCACCTGATCGAGCAGTTCAATGGCAGCATTCATCGCCTGTTTGTTCGAGCCACCCTTGTGAGTCTGCCACGCTTCGGCCACCTGTTTGCCAACCGGCATCACCGGATTGAGCGAGTATTTCGGATCCTGAAGGATAAAGCCGACGCGCTTTCCGCGTATCTGGCGCATCTGTTTTTCACTGGCATTACGCAGATCAATGCCGTCGAAAGAGAGTGTTTCCGCGCGGCATTTCGCGCTGGACGGCAACAGGTTCATCAGACAGCGCGCGGTCAGGGATTTCCCCGAACCGCTTTCGCCCACGATACCGAACTTTTCCTTGCCCAGAGAGAGCGAAACGCCGCGAACAGCATCAAAACTTCCGCTGTTGGTCTGGAAGGTAATATGCAGATCTTTGATATCAACCAGCATCATTTCTCCTTAGGATCGAGGACGTCGCGCAGCCCGTCGCCGAGGAAGTTAAACGCCAGAGAAGTCACGAAAATGGCAATCGCCGGGATCAGTGGCACCCACCATTCGCTGAACAGGAAACGGCGTGCGGTCGCAATCATCGCGCCCCATTCCGGCGACGGCGGTTGTGCGCCCATGCCCAAAAATCCGAGGCTGGCGGCGGTGATAATGATCGAACTCATGTCCAGCGTAATGCGCACGACCAGACTTGGCACGCACAGCGGCATGATGTGACGAAGTACAATGCGGGCGGGCGTTGCGCCGGTCAGACGGCAGGCGGCAATGTAATCCGTGCCGCGCACCTGCATGGTTTCGGCGCGCGCCAGACGGGCATACGGCGGCCAGGCGGTGAGGGCGATGGCAAGAATGGCGCTTTCGATGCCGGGCTTAAGCGCCGCCACGAAAGCCAGCGCCAGAATCAGACGCGGGAAGGCCAGAAAGATGTCAGTGATGCGCATCAGAATGCGATCCAGCAAGCCTCCGGCGTAACCCGCGACGCAGCCTATCAGCAGGCCAACCGGCGCGACAATCGCCACGACAATAATCACCATACCGAGCGTGATGCGTCCGCCGTACAAAATGCGGCTCAGCGTGTCGCGGCCCAGTTCATCGGTGCCGAGCCAGTGCAGGGACGACGGTTTCGCCAGACGGTGCGCCAGATCCTGCGTTCCCGGATCATAGCTGGTCAGCCACGGCGCACAGATTGAAATCAGCAGAACCACCAGCACGGTAAACAGGCCGGTGATCGCCAGTGGATTTTTGCGCAGGCCAAGCCAGATACGGTATCTGCGCCCCCAGACCGCTTGCGTGCGGGTGTGAGGCGTATCCGCCAGCAGCCAGGCGCGGCTGCCTGCGCGGGGTTGCGATGTGACAGGTAAAATGCTCATGTTACGCGGGGATCCAATAGTCGGTAGAGAAGGTCGGCCAGCAGGTTAAGCAGCACGTAAATGGCGCCAATCAGCAAGGTGGAGCCGATGACCGGGTTCATGTCGGCGTTCATTAATGACACGGTGAGATATTGCCCGAGGCCCGGCCACGAGAAGACGTTTTCCGTGACCACGGCGCCCTCGAGTAAACCGGCGTAAGTCAGGGCCAGAACCGTAATCAGCTGTACGCCCACGGTCGGAAACGCGTGTTTCCAGATGACACGCTGTGCTGACAGCCCTTTGGCGCGCGCGGTGATGACGTATTCGCCGCCGAGCGCGTTGAGCATGAAAGTGCGGGTCATACGCGTGATGTAGGCCATGCTGAAATAGGCGAGGATCAGAACTGGCTGAGCCATGTGCGCCAGCGCATCCCAAAATGCCCCCATATCCCCGGCGATCAGCGAATCGACCGTCAGTAAACCGGTGACCTGCGGGATCATGTCCTGATAGATGATGTCCTGACGGCCCGGGCCGGGCGCGATGCCTAACGCGGAGTAGAAAATCAGCAGGCTGAGCAGCGCGAGCACAAACACCGGCAGGGAGTGACCGGCCAGACACACCACGCGGATGGTCTGGTCAATCCAGCTTCCCTGACGCGTTGCCGCCCAGACGCCCAGCGGAATGCCGACGATGGCCGCAATAATAATCGCCGCCGTTGCCAGTTCCAGCGTGGCCGGGAAGAAACGCGCGATATCCGTGGTGACCAGATTGGACGTCAGGGCAGACCGGCCTAAATCACCGTGAAAGACCTGACTGATGTAATGAAAGAACTGCATCCAGAGGGGCTGATCCAGCCCCATTTCATGACGAACCCGTTCGACGACTGCCTGCGGTGCATTGTCGCCCACCGCAGCCAGAACCGGGTCCGTCGGCATGACGCGACCGATAAAGAAAGTCACCACCGACAGACCAAACAAAGTAAGACAAACGCTGATGCAGGTACTCAGAAATCCATTGAGTCTCTTGCTCACGCTTTAACAACCTTCTCGTATGGGCTGGTGCTCATTACAGTTAATACCACACCGGAAATCACGTTACGGCAGGCGGCGGTCATGGTCGGTTGCAGCATGATGGCAAACGGGCTGTTTTCCATATGTTTGGTCTGCAACTCTTCGTAGAGTTTGATGCGGGTAGCGGGATCTGATTCTTTCAGCGCCTGAGTGCTGAGGTCAGAGATTGATTTATCCTGCCAGCTGCAACGCCACGCCAGCGTGCGGCTTTTCGCGGCATCGGTGTTATCCGGGTTGCTGCAAAAGGCTTCGGCGTTAGAGTTCGGGTCAAAGTAGTCCGCACCCCATTGGGTCATCGCCAGTTGTTGCTGACGCGCACGCATTTTGGTCAGTACCTGACGGCTTTCTGCCGCGAGCAGCGTCACTTTAATCCCGACTTCGGCGAGGTTAGATTGCAATGCCTGCACGATGTCAGAAGAAGGGGACGCGGAATAATGATCGAGCGTGATTTCAAACCCGTTCGGGAAACCGGCTTCGGCCAGCAGCGCTTTGGATTTCGCCACGTCGCGTTTGTACATGATGGTGTTCACCGCCGCCGGGAAACCTTCAGGCAGGAAGCTCTGGTGGATTTTGTGCGTCAGCGGCACGATATGCTGCTGAATGTTTTCGTAATCGATCGCCCATTTGATCGCCTGCCAGACCTGCGGTTTCGCCAGGTTCGGGTGCGCGGTATTGGCGGAAAGCATGAATGTTCCGGCAATTCCTTTCTGAACCAGCGTGAAGTTTTTGTCTTTCAACAGCGGACGCAGCTGTTCGGTGGTCAGGTTACGTGCGATATCGATATCGCCTTTTTGCAACATCAGCAGCTGGGCAGACGGGTCGATAATGTGGCGCATGATGATGCGCTGGATTTTGCCCGCGTGCGGGTTGTTCTTATTGCTTTCGAGAATGACGGATTCACTGACTTTCCAGTCACGCAGTTTGAAGGCCCCGGAACCGGCGCTGTTTTTCTTCAGCCAGGCGTTACCCAAATCCTCACCGGCCTGATTCGCCAGACAGGCGGATTTCTGCACGATGCTGCCGACGTTGGCGGTCAGGCAATATAAGAGGAAAGATTCGGAAGCCGGTTCAGCGGTTTTGATCACCAGAGTTTCGGCGTCAGTGGCGGTGATCATACTGTCGACGTTGTCTTTGGTATAGCCAAACTGGTTGATGATATACGCCGGGCTCTTGTCGAGTTTGACTACGCGTTGCAGGGAGAACGCGGCATCTTCAGCGGTAACCGGTTTGCCGTCGGCCCATTTGGCTTTCGGATCCAGTTTGAAGGTAAAGGTTTTTTTATCGTCGGAAGCGGTCCATGACAGGGCCAGATCGCCTTCGATTTCATCAGGGGAGGCCAGCTTGGGTTTCACCAGTTGCTGATACATATTGCCGGTAATTTCGCTGCCCACGGACTCGAAGCTTTCATGCGGGTCAAGGCTGGTAATAATGTCGAGTTGGATCGCCATCACCAGAATCGAGGCGGGCGTGGCCGCAAACACGGAATCAAATTTCAGGTATGACAGCACAGGTATTGCAGAAAAACCGGTAACAAATTGACGCCTGGTAACCATAACTACTCCCATCGTGTTGATATATAAAAGTAAAATTAAAAATTACGTTGTCAGACCCTTGACTTAAACTCAGGCAACTGGCTTAAATGAAAAAACGTTGCTTTGCACCTGTCGACGTTTCGTATCGAAAAAACTAATCTGAAGCGTACTGTGTTTGTTCTTCGTTGGTGCAATCGTTCGCAGATGATGCACTTCGTCTGAGCAAATCTCCGTTGTCTTAGTCATGCTTAATCAAAGGTAGACCTTTTTTATGAATAACGTAGCGCACGGAACTGAAGAATTAATGCCAGTATTTGATGGACATAACGATGTTTTGCTACAGCTTTGGAAAGAACATCGTCAAAATCCTGAATGCGCATTCCTTCAGGGACCCGCCAGCGGACAATTAGACCTGCCGCGCTGTCGTGAAGCGGGCTTTGCCGGCGGGCTGTTTGCCGCGTGGGTACCCACTCCAGATATTGATCTAGCAAATAGCGTGCCTGATCGCTCAGTCGACACGCGATTCCTTGCGGAAGGTACTCAAAAACATCCTGATTTTTCTCCGACACCTTCTTTCGATTTTGCACGCGATGTCACATTTGGCATGATGGCGTTTTTGCTCAGAATTGAAGAACAGTCGCAAGGAAAGGTGAAAATTTGCCGTACGGCGCAGGAAATTCGTCAGTCAATAGATAACCATGCATTAGCTGTGGTTATGCATATTGAAGGAGCCGAAGCGATAGATGAGGATTTATATAATCTGGATGTGCTTTACAGCATGGGGTTGCGTTCGCTGGGGCCAGTCTGGAGCCGTCCGAACATCTTCGGTCACGGTGTCCCGTTCAAATATCAAACCTCGCCGGATACCGGTCCGGGGCTGACGGAAGCGGGCGTCCGGTTGGTGAAGGCCTGTAATCAGAAACGCATCATGATTGATCTGTCGCACCTCAATGAAAAAGGCTTCTGGGAAATTGCCGGGCTGAGTGATGCGCCGCTGGTCGCCAGCCATTCCAATGCGTTCAGCATTTGCCCGCAGTCACGCAATCTGACCGACAAACAGCTGGCCGCCATCAAAGAGAGCAACGGTTTCGTCGGGCTGAACTTTGCCGTGCCGTTCCTGCGTGAAGACGGTAAAAGAAGCGACGATACCGGCACCGACATTATGGTGCGCCACGTGGATTATCTGGTGGAACATCTGGGCGAAGACAACGTGGGCTTTGGTTCGGATTTTGACGGTGCGTCAATGGCACCGTTCTTGTCGGATGTGCGCGGTTTGCCGGTGCTGGTGAATGCGCTGCGTGAAGCGGGTTACGGGCAGGCGCTGCTGGAGAAGATTTGCTATAAAAACTGGGTTAACGTTCTGGAAAGAACCTGGGGAAAATAACGTACGCAGAGAACCACGCAGAGACGTGAATTGCAGAAAGTAAAAAGGCAGCTTTGAAAGGCTGCCTTTTGTATTTTAGCGATAGTCAGACTTATTTGAAGAAATCTGCGCTCACGGTCAGGTTGCCGCCGCTTTTGTTCTGCCACTGACGGGTAATGTGGTAGAACTTGGCGCCTTTCGCCGCAGCACGGTTCGCCACTTCCTGAGAAACGTCGGTGGTGCTGTTGAAGTGACCGGTGAAAGTCGTGGAATCAAACGGAACCATCTGAGCTGCGGTGACGTCGTTCACTTCCTGAATCTTAGCCCCGTTAGTTGCCGTGACAGTGTACCGCTGACCGGTAGAAGACTGCGTTTCGAAGAAACGGCCTACGGAACGGCTTGGGCTGCCGGAAGAGGCCACGCCCGGAATTTCAACTTTCTTCGCTTCTGCACCGCCTGCCGCCAGCGCCGCTTTACCGGCTTCGGAATCAGCAGGAATAGCATCCGGAGACTGAACAACGCGTTTAGGGGCATCTTTCTTATAAATGAACGCAGTGATGTACTGGTTGCCGCCGCTGTTGGCATCAATCTGGCGCACGATGAAGAAGGAGTAAGCCCCTTTCTGTTTCGCGGCCTGAGTAATAGCATCATTAACGTCTGGCTGGCTGCGGAAGAAACCGCTGACAGTCACGGTATCAAAAGGCTCAAGGCCGTAAGCGACGTCTTTCGGAAGCTCTACAACGCCGTTAATCACGCGGTAGTGCGGGTCATTGCTGACTTCAGGCGCATCTTTTTTATAGATATCTGCAACTACGCGCCAGTTACCGCTATTGTTAGTGGTATTGGTATCTTGAATATAAAAATAATCTGCACCCAGCGTATCGGCACGGCGGGAAACGGCGTCAGACGCGTCGCCCAGCGTGTTAAATCGCCCGGTAATAACAATGCGATCAAAAGGCTTGATGGCGGCTGCTTTCTGCGGGCTAATTTCCTGCGCGGCATGTGCTGCGGACAGCGCAGAAATAGAAAACAGGGCCGATGCGATGATCGTTTTTGTCAGCTTCATAAAAAATCCTTTCACCTTGCGCTGTAATGTTGAAACGTGCTGAATTCTTGATGTGTAACAGGTTAGCGGCCGATTATTGCATGTAACAATGCTGAGTGTCTCAGCAATTTATGGCAATAATGCGAGCGGTATCGAGATATCACACCTCTTTTTTTACTGCCCCTAACTTATATAAGTTTGATGAATAAACCAAGTAGTGAAATAAATGTTAATTATTCACTATTTTCTAACTTTTATGCCCGCGCAGGGCGGGGTAGAGTGAGACTTACCTGAGTGATTGATCCGGTATAAATAGGATTCTCAGGTGAAATAAAGGCCTGTTTCTCACGGTTTGCAGCAGGTTTGCGAGCCCTATCAGTTTTTTTATTATTAATTGCCTGACTATCGCTGCGATACGTAGATTATTGATTAGATATTCAGTAGGTTATACCCAGCCTGCAAAAACAGATTTTCGGTCGTTAATATAACCGACAGGCTGGTAATTGAATTGTTATGTCGATGACACAAATCATCAATGAAAAGGGTGAAGGGAATACTATGCGTATTGGTGTACCAAAAGAGCGGTTGACCAATGAAGCCAGGGTTGCAGCCACGCCGAAGACGGTGGAACAGTTGCTCAAACTCGGCTTCACGGTGGCTATCGAACAGGGTGCCGGTAAGTTAGCCAGCTTTGAAGATTCCGCGTATGAAGAAGCGGGGGCCTCGGTCGTCACTGGCGATGATGTATGGCAATCAGATATCGTTTTGAAGGTCAATGCGCCTGAAAACGATGAAATTGACAAATTACAGGCAGGAACCACGCTGGTCAGCTTTATCTGGCCTGCGCAAAATCCTGAACTGATCCAAAAATTGGCCGACCGTCAGGTGACGGCGATGGCAATGGATTCTGTGCCACGTATTTCCCGCGCGCAATCTCTGGATGCCCTGAGTTCGATGGCTAACATCGCCGGTTACCGTGCGATTGTTGAAGCTGCGCATGAATTTGGCCGATTCTTCACCGGGCAAATCACCGCCGCCGGTAAAGTCCCGCCTGCAAAAGTCATGATTATCGGTGCCGGTGTGGCTGGTCTTGCTGCCATCGGTGCAGCAGGCAGCCTCGGTGCCATCGTTCGTGCGTTTGATACCCGCCCTGAAGTTAAGGAGCAGGTACAAAGTATGGGCGCGGAGTTCCTGGAACTGGACTTCGAAGAAGAAGCGGGCAGCGGTGACGGCTACGCGAAAGTGATGTCCGAAGCGTTCATCAAAGCGGAAATGGCGCTGTTTGCGGCTCAGGCGGAAGAAGTGGATATCATCGTGACTACCGCGCTGATCCCGGGACGTCCGGCGCCGAAGCTCATCACCAAAGAAATGGTCGCGTCCATGAAACCGGGCAGCGTGATTGTCGATCTGGCAGCACAAACCGGCGGTAACTGTGAACTGACCGTTGCCGACAAAATCACCACGACCGAAAACGGTGTGAAGATCATCGGTTACACCGATCTGCCAAGCCGCCTGCCAACACAGTCTTCGCAACTGTACGGAACCAACCTGGTTAACCTGCTGAAACTGCTGTGCAAAGAGAAAAACGGCGAAATCGAAATTGATTTCGAAGATACCGTTGTGCGCGGCGTGACCGTGGTGAAAACCGGCGAAGTCACCTGGCCTGCGCCACCGATTCAGGTTTCTGCCCAGCCACAAGCTGCGAAAGCCGCTGAACCTGTAGTAAAAGCAGAAGCTAAACCGGCTAACCCGTGGACCAAATTCATCATCATGGCCGTCGCCATCGTGCTGTTTGGCTGGCTGGCCAATGTTGCTCCGAAAGAATTCCTGTCCCACTTTACCGTTTTCGCGCTGTCCTGCGTGGTCGGTTATTACGTGGTCTGGAATGTCAGTCATGCGTTGCATACCCCGTTAATGTCGGTCACTAACGCCATTTCAGGGATCATCGTGGTGGGTGCCGTGCTGCAAATCGGTCATGGCGGTTGGGTCAGTTTCCTGTCCTTTATTGCCGTTCTTATTGCCAGTATCAATATTTTCGGCGGATTCACCGTCACTCAGCGCATGCTGAAGATGTTTCGCAAGAACTAAGGGGTAACATATGTCTGGGGGTTTAGTTACAGCAGCATATATTGTTGCCGCTATTCTGTTTATTTGCAGCCTTGCAGGGCTGTCAAAACATGAAACGTCTAAGCAGGGTAACATTTTCGGCGTCACCGGGATGGCCATTGCATTAATCGCGACTATTCTGGGGCCAGACTCCGGTAACGTGGGCTGGATCATCGTCGCGATGGTGATTGGCGGTGCAATCGGTGTTTATCTGGCGCGTAAAGTCGAAATGACCGAAATGCCTGAACTGGTGGCTATCCTGCACAGCTTCGTGGGGCTGGCGGCGGTTCTGGTGGGCTTTAACAGCTATCTGGACCACGGCGCTGTACCGATGGAAGGCGTGATGGAAAACATCCATCTGACCGAAGTATTCCTCGGCATCTTCATCGGTGCGGTGACCTTCACCGGTTCGATTGTGGCGTTTGGCAAACTGCGCGGGATTTTCTCTTCCAAACCGCTCGCACTGCCACATCGTCACAAGCTGAATCTGGCGGCGCTGGTTGTTTCTTTCCTGCTGATGGTGACGTTTGTCCGTACCGATAGCGTCGGCCTGCAGGTGCTTGCGCTGTTGATCATGACCGTGATTGCGCTGGCGTTCGGCTGGCATCTGGTTTCCTCCATTGGCGGTGCGGATATGCCGGTGGTGGTTTCCATGCTGAACTCTTATTCCGGTTGGGCCGCGGCGGCTGCAGGTTTCATGCTGAGCAATGACCTGCTGATCGTCACCGGTGCGCTGGTGGGTTCCTCCGGTGCGATTCTGTCCTACATCATGTGTAAAGCGATGAACCGTTCGTTCATCAGCGTGATTGCCGGGGGTTTTGGTACTGACGGTTCTTCTACTGGTGATGCGGAAGAAATGGGTGAATACCATGAAGCGTCAGCCGAGGAAGTGGCCGACATGCTGAAAAACGCCAGCTCAGTGATCATCACCCCGGGCTACGGCATGGCGGTGGCACAGGCGCAATATCCTGTTCACGACATCACGGCGAAACTGCGTGCGAAAGGTATCAAAGTACGTTTTGGTATTCACCCGGTTGCCGGGCGTTTGCCGGGCCATATGAACGTGCTGCTGGCAGAAGCAAAAGTCCCGTATGACATCGTGCTGGAAATGGACGAGATCAACGACGACTTTAGCGACACCGACGTGGTACTGGTGATCGGTGCGAATGACACTGTGAACCCGGCCGCGCAGGAAGATCCGCGCAGCCCGATCGCCGGCATGCCGGTGCTTGAAGTATGGAAAGCGCAGAACGTTATCGTTTTCAAACGTTCGATGAACACTGGTTATGCCGGCGTACAGAACCCGCTGTTCTTTAAAGAAAATACGCAAATGCTGTTTGGCGATGCGAAAGAAAGCGTAGAGAAAATCCTGCGCGCGCTGTAATTTTCCATCGGTAATTCAGTAATGAAAAAGGCCAGTCTGTTGACTGGCCTTTGTTTTATCTCTTGTTCAGACGCTATTCGTCTTCATCTTCTTCTTCGTCGTCCGACGTAATAGGGCACTCGAAATCATCGGGTTTGATGGCAAGCAAATCACATTTCAGATGGTCGATCACCTGTTCTGTCGTATTGCCCAGAAACGCCGCAGATAAACCGGTACGCCCGATAGACCCCAACACAACGACACCCGCTTGCAGATGCTCCGCAAGGTCAGGAATGACTTCTTCCGGCAGACCTTTTTCCACGTGCGTGAATTTTTCATCGAGCTGGAATTTCTGGCGTAAAGCTTTCATCGCAATCAGATGCTGACCGCGTATCGCGTCGTTGTAAACGCTTGGATCAAAATCTGGAAGTTCGATAGCAATGTTAATGGGTGTGACCGGATATGCGCCGACCAGATGGACTTCGGTCTGATTCACATGGCTGGCGAGTTCGATAGTCTCTTTCACCAGCTTGATGTTGAGCGGGTCGTGATAAGGCTCTTCGCTGGAAAGGTTAACAGCAACCACCGCTTTACCGCCTTCCGGCCACGGCTGGTCTTTCACCATCCAGACCGGGCAAGGGCATTTGCGCAGCAAATTCCAGTCCGTTGGGGTGAAAATAACGGATTCCAGACGGTCATGCTGATGAGCCATTTTCAGAAGCAAATCATGATTTCCGGAAATCACTTCCTGAATAATCGCTTCAAAAGGTTTGTTGTGCCAGACGACTTTGACATCAATCGGAATGCCAGCATCGACATAATAGTGGCATTGCTCTTTGATCCATTCTTCTCTTTCACTGATCACGCTCTGGCGCATGCTGGTTCGCTCATCAGGCGAAAGCATGGTCGTCATTTCGTATGAAAAGTCATAAATGGACAGGAAGGCTTTAATGCGGCCACCGTTACGTTGCACCAGATAAACGGCACGACGCAGAGCGGGTTGGTCATCCTGATTGGGGTCTATAGCAACCAGTAAATTCTGATACTTAGCCATGGGGACTCCTTAACACCTGTAAGAGAACGGCGGTCAGTGTATTAAGTACAGAGTAAACCAAGATTAAGCAATCGGACAGAGGAGAAATTGAGTCGGATCAACAAATTATTCCTTGAATGATCCGACGCCTATCGATTAGAAGAAAATCAAAACGGTCAGGCAGAAACGGGGGCAGACTGTCCGGCTAACTGAGAAAGCATTTCGTGATTCTCAATCGTAATGTATTTGCCTTTAACACTCAGCATTTCTGATTTCTGGAAACGGCCCAGCAGACGGCTGATGGTTTCGACGGTCAGGCCGAGATAGTTACCGATGTCACCACGGGTCATGGTCAGGCGGAATTCGCGCTGAGAGAAGCCACGTTGTGCGAAACGGCGGGAGAGGTTGTAGATAAACGCCGCCAGTCTTTCTTCAGCATTTTTCTTCGACAACAGGAGGATCATGTCCTGGTCGCCTTTGATCTCACCGCTCATCAGGCGCATCATTTGCTGACGCAGATTTGGCATTTTCCCGGAGAGGTCATCGAGCGTCTCAAACGGGATTTCACAAACCATGGACGTTTCCAAAGCTTGTGCGAAACTTGGGTGCTGCAAACCACCAATGGCATCAAAACCGACTAAATCGCCTGCCAGATGGAAACCGGTAATCTGTTCGTCACCTTGCTCAGTGATGGTATAGCTTTTAATGGTCCCGGAACGAATGGCGTAAAGGGATTTCAATTCATCACCGGCTTTAAACAATGCCTGACCTTTTTGGATCGGCTTTTTCCTTTCGATGATGTTATCCAGCTGATCGAGTTCATGCTCGTTCAGGGTGAAAGGAATACAAAGCTGGCTGATGCTACAGTCCTGACAATGGATTGCACAGCCACCAGATTGGATACGTCGAATAATACGTTTTTCTGGGATCATGATAGTCACTCTGGCAATATTGATATGGGTCAATTTTAACATCTTTTGCAGCGAGTGATAAGTAGCTGAATGGAGCGAAAAGAGCGAAATGTTAAAAAACCCCGATTTTAAACAGGTTTTTTTTCGGAATAGTTTGATCTGAACTGGGAATTAAGTCGAATTGAGAATCAATGAGATTTAAAAAGGCATCAAATTATCTGTGAAAATTATAATTCTATTTTAATGAATTAGCCGTCTGAATCAATTTATAGCAACCTAAGGATATTCTCTGACGGTGAATTATTCGCGGGCGTGGGGAATCAATTTCTCCCCTTAATTCAACGCGCGAGAATATGGCACAAAATGCCACCTGCCAACGACTTTGATACCCATTCGCTTCGCAACCGCATACAATGCGCAGATTCGTTTAGCTTTCGTTTAATTTTAGGAAAGGTGTAATGCAGTCTGATTCTCTGGGATTCCCATTCGAAACGACCGTCGTTTTTGTTGTCGTGGCCGTCGCCGCGCTGCTGATTGATATCTTCGCGCATCGCAGCCACAAACCGATTGGCCTGAAAAGCGCTTCAATCTGGACACTCTTCTGGATTGCCGTTTCTCTCAGCTTTGCCGGTTTTTTGTATATCCATCATGGCAAAGAAGTCGCCAGCCTGTTCCTGACCGGTTACGCGCTGGAGCAGGTGTTATCCGTGGACAACCTGTTCGTGATTATGGCGATTTTTGCCTGGTTTAAAGTGCCTGATGGTTATCGTCATCGCATTCTTTACTGGGGCGTTATCGGCGCCATCGTTTTCCGCGGGATTTTCGTGGTGATCGGCACCAGCCTCCTGGCGCTGGGGCCGTGGGTTGAAATGGTGTTTGCCGTTGTCATTTTGTGGACGGCGATTCTGATGATGCGTGCTGGCAACGATGATGAAGAGAATGATGATTACTCGGATCACATCGCTAACCGGATGGTGCGCCGCTTTTTCCCGGTGTTCCCGAAACTGGTGGGGCCGCATTTTCTGGTCAGCAGCGAGCAGGTCGAAGCTGAACTGGCGAAACCGGAAAATCAGGGCTTCAGCTTTACCGTGAAGAAGGGCGTACGCTACGCGACGCCGCTGTTGCTGTGTATAGCCGTTGTGGAAATCTCCGACCTGATGTTTGCTTTTGACAGCGTGCCTGCGGTCATTGCCGTCAGCCGCGAACCGCTGATTGTTTATTCCGCCATGATGTTCGCCGTGCTGGGCTTACGTACGATGTATTTCGTGCTTGAAGCGCTGCGTAAATATCTGGTGCATCTGGAAAAATCTGTGATTTTCCTGCTGTTTTTTGTTGCAGCAAAACTGGCGCTGAACTCAAGTAATCATCTGTGGCATCACGGGATAGAAATCGAGGCGTTAACCAGTCTTTACGTGGTACTGGGCGTGCTGGCGCTGGGTATTGTGGCCAGCTTGCTTTTCCCTGGCAAAAAAGAATCTGCCTAGTTTCTAATCCGTAATTTGCTGGTCAGTCCCATAAAAAAACGCTGCTATCGCAGCGTTTTTCTTTTCTGTTTTCAGGATCCTCAGAGCGTTACACGTCGCCTTCGTTATCTTTTTCCACCGCTTCATGAATGCGATCCAGCATGTCCGGAAACGCCGACTGCACACGGCTCCAGCTCGGGATAAACGGTTTTTCACTCGGCGTATCCACAAACGCCTGGCCGGCTTCCATGATCGCGCCGGAGAAAAGTTCCACTGCGGATTCTTCACTGTGGCGGTCAAACGACAGGCCATTCATCCGCGCGTCATTCTCAAAACTGTCAATCATATCCAGCGCATTGCGGTAATACGTGGCTTTGAGAATGCGGAATGACTCGCTGGTGATATTCACGCCGAGAATCGCCATCTTACGGTACAGCGCTTTGGTGATATCAATACTCATGCGCTGCAAACCGTTGGTGGCGTCATCTTCTGACATTGGCTGATGCTTGTGGTCGTAATTATCAGCGATATCCACCTGACAGATACGGCGCGTCGCGGTATTGCGGTGCAGTTCGGACAATACGCCTATTTCCAGACCCCAGTCGCTGGGAATGCGCAAATCATTCAGAACGTGCGTACGCATGGCGAATTCACCGGAAAGCGGATAGCGGAAGGTACGCAGATATTCCAGAAAATCCGAATGACCATAAACAATTTGCAGCGATTTAAGCAGCGGGAACACGAGCAGACGCCCGACGCGGCCGTTAAATTTCCCGTCCGCCACACGGGCGTAATAGCCTTTGCAGAAATCGTAATGGAAATTCGGGTTTGCCACCGGATACATCAGCCGCGCCAGCATGTCGCGGCTATAGGTGACAATGTCACAATCGTGCAGCCCGACCACCGATGTGCGGCGCGATGCCAGGGTATACCCGGCGCAGAACCACACGTTGCGGCCTTTGCCCGGTTCATTTGGTGACAGATTTTCTTTTTTCAGCTCTTCATCCAGCGCCTTCAGACGCGGGCCGTCATTCCACAAAATACGATGACGCTGCGGCAGGCGGGAGAAAAACTCGCGGGCAAATAAAAACTGATCGCGATCTGCACGATCTAATCCTATTACGATTTCTTCCAGATAGGGGACTTTTGTCAACTCATCAACAATATGGGTCAGCGCCGGCCCTTCAAGTTCTGAAAACAATGAAGGTAATATTAATCCCATTGAACGGCGGCCTGAAAACACCTGCAAATCGTATTCCAGTTCTTCAACTTTACGGTTAGTCAGGTTATGAAAATTAGTGATTACACCATCCTGATAAAAATCGCTCATACGGTATTCTCCAATTTTAGAATAGATAAAATTATTGGAAGTCTTATCGGTAAAACAAAGAGCAATAAACAATGCAAAACCCGGCATTGAATAAACAATTTTCCCTTTAACGCCTTCCTTTAAGGAAGGGTAATAAAATGATTCAGCCCCTGGCTCCAGCCGTGCGGGCCAAACTCCGTGGTACGAAATACCTGTGAGCCGTTCCCGTCATTCACCGGCATCTGATGCTCGTGATAGCCTTTAATCACTACGGCGTAATCCACGGTCTCCAGCATCGATAAATCGTTCGGTCCATCGCCCAGCCCGATACTGGCGACCGGCACGCCGCGCTGTTGCCGGTACAGTTGCGACAGCCATTGCACCGCCTGACCTTTTCCGGCGTCGGTGCCCATGACATGCCAGAAGCGGCCGCCGCGCGTGAGCGCCAGACCTTCACGGGACAGGCACTTTTTCAGATGTGCAAAATCCAGATCGTTACCAAACCACACCAGCGGTTCGGACGCTTCGCGCTGCATCGCCAGTTCAGCCTGTGCTTCAGATAAGCCCGTCCAGACTGCGACCTGTTTTGGCGTGACGTCACCAAAGCCGCGAAACTCAAAATCATAGCGCTGGCGCAAATCGACCAGCGCCTGACGGATATCGCTGTAACGGGCACCCATGACGTGAACCGGTTCCTGTTCCTGCGTTTGCCAGCCGGGCGGCAGGTGGATAATCGCCCCGTTTTCTGCAATAAAAGGCTGATGCGTTAAGTGCAGGGCGGTCTGTAATGCCGCGACTTCGGCGGAGGTTTTACTGGTGGTCAGAATTAACGGGACATTCGCGGCAGCCAGTTTATCCAGCCACGGCTGCGCGGGTTTCCAGCTGTAATCGTGATGGTCGAGCAGTGATCCATCCAGGTCTGTGAAAATAATCAAGGGATCATCAAGGTACGGCATCTTTTCTCCTCAATTTGACGGGGTTACAGAAGCGCATTGGTCGGAATGGTTTTCTGCCCCAGCAGCTAAGTATAGATTCAAAAATGACTTTTACCGGTTATCCGGCCATTTCAGAATTCTTTACCGGTGTTCATCAGCCGGGACCCGGCTTTACCCGCAGGGCTTTTGCAGGGATAATTTACTCCGGTCCCACCGCTGAAAAAGAGGTAAGCAATGAGCGATGATGATGATTTATTCAGTCAGGAAATGGCGGGAGTGCAGCCTCTGGCGTCGGATAAACGGGTGGTCTACCTCAGGAACTCAGCCACAGGGAACAAACCGGAAACCGGAGATGCCGCCGAAAAGCGTGACAATCCGCTGACCACCGGTTTTCTGAATATTCTGCCGTGCGACGAACCCCTGGAATACAAACACGACGGCGTACAGCAGGGCGTGCTCGACAAACTCCGGCAGGGGAAATATCCGCTGGAGGCCAGCCTGAACTTGCTGCGTAAACCGGTCGAACAGTGCCGTCAGGAGCTTTTTGCTTTCTTCTGTCAGGCGCAGGCGGAGAATCTACGCACCCTGTTAATCATTCATGGCCGTGGCCGGAATGACCAAAGCCACGCCAATATCGTGCGCAGCTACGTCGCAAAATGGCTTAAACAGCTTGATGACGTGCAGGCTTTCAGCGTGGCAATCCAGAAAGACGGCGGTGCGGGCGCCTGTTACGTTGCGCTGAAGAAAACAGCGCAGGCCAAACAGGAAAACTGGGAGCGCCACGCCAAACGCAGCCGCTGACCCGAAACCTTTGACAGAAACTTTGTTGCGTCGTGGTTTAAGCGCGACCCTTTAATGTCCTGATACTTTTTCTGCCCGGCGACGGGCACTCAACTGAGCCATTTTCATGTTTTCAAAACCGGTTTATGTAGGTAGCACACTGTTGCTGTGTGCGGTGAGTCTGCTGTCTGCCTGCGATGGTGGCGCATCTGATGCTAAAGATGCGCTGGTGATTGAAGGAAAAACCATGGGCACGTTTTATCGTGTCAGCCTGGCGGGAGTGGATAAAAACCGGGAAGCCCCGCTGCGTGAACAAATCGAAGCGCAGCTCAAAGAAGATGATCACGAACTGTCGACCTACAAAGAAGACTCGGTTTTATCGCGTTTTAATCAGTATCAGGGCAACGTGCCACAACCGGTAAGCGCGGGGATGGCGGATGCCGTGGTGACGTCAATGCGCATTGGTCAGCTGACCGGCGGTGCAATGGACATTACTGTCGGACCGCTGGTGAATCTGTGGGGATTCGGCCCGGATAAACAGCCGGTGAAAATGCCGACGCCGGAACAGATTGCGGATGCCCGTCAGCGCACGGGTTTACAACATCTGAAAGTGATCCAGCAGAGCGACGGGCAATATCTGCAAAAGGATTTGCAGGGGATGTATGTCGATCTCTCGACCGTTGGCGAAGGTTACGCGACCGATCATCTGGCGCGCCTGATTGAAGGTAACGGTATCAGCAATTATCTGGTGTCGGTGGGCGGTGCAGTGGTTTCACGCGGACACAATCCGAAGGGGAATCCTTGGCAGGTGGCGATTCAGAAACCGACGGACAAAGAGACGGCGGTGCAGGCGATTGTCGATTTACAGGGCATGGGGATCAGCACCTCCGGCAGCTACCGTAATTACTATGAGCTGAACGGCAAACGGTTGTCGCACATTATTGACCCGGCGACCGGTTCGCCGATCACCCATAAGCTGGTTTCTGCGACCGTAATTGCGCCGACTGCGCTGGAAGCGGATGGTTGGGACACCGGCCTGATGGTGCTGGGCACCCATAAAGCGCTGGCGCTGGCGGAGAAAGAACATCTGGCGGTGTATCTCATCACCAAAGAGGGCGACACGTTCAAAACCTACATGTCGCCGCAGTTCAAAGCCTACCTGAAAGATCCGGAGTAACCGTTTCACAGGGTTCCGTGCAGTTTCTCCGCCAGGAAATCGAGAAACACGCGTAACGCCGGAGACTGACCTTTGTGGCTGGCATACAGCGCCGAAATCTCAGACGGCGGTGTCTGCCAGTCCGGCAGAAAATAGTGCAGCCTTCCCGAGGCTAAATCCTCTTTGCACGCCATTTCCGGCAGCAACGCAACGCCCAATCCGTCCACTGCGGCCTGACGCAGCACCAGCAGATTATTGCTGATCATCTTCGGTGTTAATTCTACTTTGCGGGCGCCGTCTTGCGGATGCGACAGCTCCCAATGGCCCGCCGCCCACGGCGTTTTGCGCACCAACGTTGGCAGATAACTCAGTTGATCCGCTGAGGGCACGGACGGCAGCGCCGCGATAAACGCCGGGCTGGCAACCAGCACGTAACGAAGCAGGCCGAGCGCTTTACGGTACAAACCGGAATCATCGAGCGGCTCGCTGTGCGAATGCACGGTGACGTCGAAATTCTCCTCCAGCAAATCCACCGACCGGTTAATGGCCAGAAGCTCCAGTTGTATATCGGGAAAACGGGTCAGGAACTCCGCCATCAGCGGCGCGACCACCATTTCCGCCATCATCACCGGTGTGCACACACGCAGCAGTCCGCGCGGATTTTGCTGCAAATCGTCGATGACCTGCCGCGCTGCCTGCGCCTGTTGCAGTAATTTCTGGCATTCAACCGCGTAGCATTCACCCACGCTGGTGACTGAGAAATGGCGAGACGTGCGTTGCAGCAAACGTACGCCGAGGCGGGTTTCCAGCGCGTCAATCCGGCGGCTGAGCAGGGATTTCGACACGCCCAGCGCGCGGCCTGCGGCGGTAAAACCCTGATGTTTCACTACGGCGGCAAACAGCGCCATGTCATTGAGATCTTCCGTCATCGGTGAAGGCTTCCGTCGTTGCAATAATGGGACGATGTGTTGCGATATTAGGTATTTTTCATTATTACAACAACGATTACCCTGTGTTTATGCAAGCAAACTTATTGAAACAGGATAACCCGATGAAAATTTTACACCTCGATTCCAGCCCGTTTATCACGGGTTCTGTCTCCCGCGAGCTGTCTGCAATGATCGTCGCCGAACTTTGCGCACGTAATCCCGGCGCAGAAGTTACCTACCGCGATCTGGGCGTCACGCCGCCGCCTCATCTTTCTGCCGCCGCCATGAGCCTGCTGCACAACGCGCAGGACGAAGTGATTACACCGCAACTTCAGGCGGAACTGGACGGGATTTATCAGTCCATCGAAGAGCTGACGGCCTGCGACGTGCTGGTGATTGGCGCGCCGATGTATAACCACGCGGTCCCCAGCAACCTGAAGGCGTGGATCGACCAGGTCTGTCAGAAAGGGAAAACGTTCCGCTATACGCCACAAGGTGTCATCGGGCTGATCCCCGGTAAAACAGCGTTTATCGCCTCAACCCGTGGCGGCGTTTACAGTACGGAGGAAGGCAAGTTGCATGATTTCCAGGAGCCGTATCTGGCCTCTATTCTGGAACTGATGGGCGTGGCAGATTGCCACATTATTCGTGCGGAAGGCGTGAGCCGTCAGGCCATCGGGCGCGAGAAAGGGCTGGCGCAAGGGCGCGAAACGCTGCTTCAGATTATGAATGCCTGAAGCAGCGCGCCGGGTTTAGTGCTTGGCGGTGCTTACCAGTTCAAACAATACGACGGTTCGTGACGTACAGATGTATTCGCGGCCAAACTCAAAGTTATGCTCGTTCACATCATCGGGCTGGAAAGTATCAAGAATATGACGCCAGCCTTCGCCGTGCGCCACGGACGGGAGCGTGAATACGACATCTTTATGCGAGGCGTTAAACAGCAGCAACACCGTGCTTAATGAACCCTGACGCAGCAAACCGGTCGGCTGTGCGCGGCCATCAAGCAGCATTGCGATGCATTTTGCGTGCGGATCTTTCCACGCGGCATCGGTCATTTCCGGCCCTTGCGGCTGGAACCAGCTGACGTCTTTCACACCGAGTTTTTCATGCACCGCGCCGGTCAGAAAGCGGCCACGGTGCAGGATCGGAAAACGCTTGCGCAGGGCAATCAGCCGGTAAGTGAAGAGCAGTAATGACTGGCCTTTTTCCTCAATATTCCAGTTTACCCACGCGATATCGGTGTCCTGACAATAGGCATTGTTGTTGCCGTTTTGCGATCGCGCGAATTCATCACCGGCCAGCAGCATTGGCGTACCTTGCGAAAACAGCAGCGTCGCCAGCATATTGCGCATCTGCCGCAGCCGCAGTTCATTAATCGCCGGATCCTCCGCCGGGCCTTCCACGCCGTAGTTTGCTGAAATGTTGTTATCGCTGCCGTCTTTGCCGTTCTCGCCGTTGGCTTCGTTGTGCTTGTTCGCGTAAGACACCCAGTCGTTAAGCGTGAAGCCGTCGTGCGCGGTAATAAAGTTCACCGACGCATAAGGTTTGCGTCCCCGGTGATTAAACAAATCTGCCGAGCCGGAAAGGCGGGTGGCAAACTGCGCGAGCTGGCCTTCGTCGCCGCGCCAGAATTTACGCACCGTGTCGCGGAACCGGTCATTCCACTCCATCCAGCCCGGCGGGAAGCCACCGACCTGATAGCCGCCGGGGCCGCAGTCCCAGGGTTCTGCAATCAGTTTGCACTGGCTGAGCACCGGATCCTGACGGCAGGTATCGAGGAAACCACAGCCTTCGTCGAAACCATAGCTTTCGCGCCCGAGAATGGTCGCGAGGTCAAAGCGGAAACCGTCGACCTGCATTTCGGTCGCCCAGTAACGCAGTGAATCCGTCACCATTTGCAGCACACGCGGATGGCTGAGATTGAGCGTATTGCCGGTCCCCGTGTCATTGATGTAATAACGCTTATTGTCCGGCATCAGGCGGTAATAGCTGGCGTTATCAATGCCTTTGAACGAGAGCGTCGGGCCAAGTTCATTGCCTTCCGCCGTGTGGTTGTAAACCACGTCGAGAATGACCTCAATATTTGCCGCGTGCAGGGTGGCAATCATCTGCTTGAATTCATTAACGGTGTGCGTCGCCATATATTGCGGGTGCGGCGCGAAGAAACTCAGCGTGTTGTAACCCCAGAAATTATGCAGCCCTTTATCCTGCAAATGCCGGTCATCGGTGAACGCATGAATTGGCATCAGCTCAACCGACGTCACGCCGAGCGAACGGAGATATTCCACGATGTGCGGCGTACTCATTCCGGAGAATGTGCCGCGCAGATGCTCCGGCACTGCCGGATGACGCATGGTGTAACCGCGTACGTGAGTTTCATAAATCAGCGTTTTTTCCCACGGAATATGGCGTTTGCGCGAACGCGCCCAGGAAAATGCCGGATCGATGACCCGGCATTTTGGCAGAAATTCCGCGCTGTCGCGGTTATCAATGTGCAGGTCTTTCTTCGCGCTTTGCATGTCATAGGCAAACAGCGCGTCGTCCCATTTCAGTTCGCCGACAATTTGCTTGGCATAAGGGTCGAGCAGTAATTTGGCCGGATTAAACCGGTGGCCGTCATGCGGCGCATAAGGGCCGTGAACGCGGTAAGCATAAAGCAGACCGGGGCGGGCGTCCGGCAGATAGCCATGCCAGACCTCGTCGGTGTATTCAGGCAGTTCAATCACGTCATACTGCTCACCGGCTTCATTAAACAGGCACAGCTCAACTTTTGTGGCGTTGGCAGAAAACAGCGCAAAGTTTACGCCCAGACCGTCCCAGGTTGCGCCGAGCGGGACGGGCAATCCTTCGCGCACGCGGGTGGTGTGTCCGGAATCGAAGCTGCGGACAATTTCGCCGTCGCTGTAAGGATGAATAATGCGGACACCCAAACCGTCAACGGCGATATCAACCTGTGCATGAGAAGGGACGGTGCGGACTTCGTCCGCCGTAGCTGTGGGTTTACTTGTCTTACCAGATCGGGCCTTTGTCATACTCGACGTCACTCCGTTTCAGGGAAATCTGACAATAAATTACCGAAAGAGGCCTGTCTGCGCATGCACAGGCAATACCAAGGAGTGTAGACCGGACTGGCAAAATTGACCTGAAAACCGCGAAAAGCTGTACAAGCTGAGAGGCTTCGTCAATAGTGAAAATGAAAAGCTAGCCTGCTAGTGATTATAAGAATTCATCCCCGAGGATTTCCTTTATGACCATCGCTTTGCTGAGCCACATCGAACTTGATGCGGGTTACCCTGAACGGTTTGAAGCTGCCGGATATTCCCTGCATTTCGCCACCACGCCGGAACAGCGCGCCAATATTGATCCGGACATCGCACGAACCCTCCGCGCCATTTTAACCATCGGCACCATTGGTGTGAGCGCGGCGGAAATCGCAGCATTGCCCGCGCTGGAAATCATCTGTGCGCAGGGCGTCGGCTTTGAACATATCGACGTGGCGGCGGCAAAACAGCGCGGCATTCTGGTCACACACGGGCCGGGCACCAACAGTTCTTCGGTTGCGGATCATACGCTGGCGCTGATGCTGGCAATCACGCGGCGGATCCCGCAGTTCGATGCTGCGGTGCGCGCCGGAGAATGGAAAAAAACGCGCTGGAATGTAGACGGAATGGCCGGTAAACGGCTGGGGATTATTGGTCTGGGCAACATCGGTGCGCTGATTGCCCGCCGCGCCGCCGGTGGCTTTGATATGGACGTGGGATATCACAACCGCCGTGCGCAGGAAAACAGCCCGTATCAGTATTTCCCAGGCGTCACAGAACTGGCCGCCTGGGCGGATTATCTGGTTGTCGCCACGCCCGGCGGTGCCCATACCACGCGACTGGTGAATACGCAGGTGCTGCAAGCACTGGGGGAAAACGGTTATCTGATTAACATTTCGCGGGGCAGTGTGGTGGACAGTGACGCGCTGATTGCCAGTCTGCAACGCCGTGAAATCGCCGGTGCCGCGCTGGATGTGGTTGACGGAGAACCGAAAGTCCCGGCAGAAATGCTGACGCTGGATAATCTGGTGCTGACGCCGCATGTGGCCGGACGGTCGCCGGAATCTGTCGAAAATATGATGACGCTGGTGCAGTCAAATCTGGATGCCTTTTTTTCAGGTCAGCCGGTCGTGACGCCGGTGCCTGAATAATCCCCCGGTTTATTGACCCGATAATGAGAGAAAACGCCGCCTGCCGGCGTTTTTTTTATGGGCGCTGAAAATCCGGTGAACAGGCTATAGTCGTAAAAAGCATAAGTAACCGCTTTTTCTTATTTGTCTGGCATAGCTACAGATCGTAACAATAGGGTTTTCAGACAGAACAGAGGCAGACAGCGGTGAATTTTCAACAACTCAAAATTATACGTGAATCCGCGCGATGCAATTACAACCTGACCGAAGTCTCGAACATGTTGTTCACTTCTCAGTCAGGTGTCAGTCGTCATATTCGCGAGCTGGAAGATGAACTGGGCGTTGAGATTTTCATCCGTCGGGGCAAGCGTCTGCTGGGGCTGACAGAACCGGGCAAAGAACTGCTGGCCGTGGCCGAGCGCATTCTCAACGAAGCGCAGAATATCCGCCGTCTGGCTGATGTGTTTTCAAAAGAAGACGCCGGCGTACTGACCATCGCCACCACGCACACGCAGGCGCGTTACAGTCTGCCCAAAGTGATCAAAGCCTTCCGCGCGATTTATCCGGGCGTACGGCTGGAACTTCATCAGGGCTCGCCGCAGGAAGTGCTGGCGATGTTGCTGAGCGGGCAGGCGGACGTGGCCATCGCCAGCGAAAAACTGATGAACGACCCGGCGGTGGCGGCGTTCCCGTATTACCGCTGGCATCATGCGATTGTGGTTCCGCAGGGCCATCCGCTGACGTTGCAGCATCCGGTCACGTTGCAGCATCTCAGCGAACAACCGCTGATCACCTACCGGCAGGGCATCACCGGGCGTTCCCGCCTGGATGAAGCCTTCAGCCGCGCGGCGCTGAGCGCGGATATCGTACTCAGCGCGCAGGATTCTGACGTGATTAAAACCTACGTCGAACTGGGATTAGGCGTGGGGATCCTGGCGGATAAAGCCTTTGAAGCCGCGCGTGATACCGGCCTTCAGCTGATTAACGCCGAACATTTGTTCGAAGGCAACACCGTCTGGCTGGGGCTTAAAAAGGCGCAGTTGCAGAGAAATTACGTCTGGCGGTTTATCGAATTGTGTAATCCGGGGTTATCGGTGAATGAGATCAAGGAGAAGGTGTTTGCGGCAGGGGATGAGCCGGTGATTGACTATCAGATTTGATGGTATGAGGCGTCATACGGGCGCCTGATAATTCAACTCTCAACTCTCAACTCTCAACTCTCAACTCTCAACTTCAAGACCTTGGGCTCGCCGCCCAAACTGGCCCAAAGGGCGCGTTAACGCGCGCGCCCTCTGGACACCCGTGCTCTTTAACTGCGCGCTATCGCTCGCTGGCTATGTCAGGTACCGCAGAGACAGGCTGGAAATCTTGCCGCTGCGCGGTGCCTTCATTTCGGGATTGCAGCCTCAGGTCTGCAACCTCTCATTCAGCAAGCTTTCTGAATCGCCCGCACGATCTCAAAATCAACGGCAGACTGTTTTTCATCTTTTAAAAAGGTTGACTGGCGTGACCAAAATTCAGCTGAACGGAGCGGCTTCGAGACCTGTGGCTCGAAGACCGAGAGAAGGAAGTGCGAAGCACCTGGATTTGCGCCATCCACTAATGCACCAGGACAAGTCCGTCGAGCCTGCGATAGCGCGCAGTGAAAGAGCCCGGGGGGTCTTGGGGGGTGGCGGCGATAGGCCGCCCCCCAAGTCGGTGTGGGCCGATGCCCACGGTGTTGAACTTTGGCCAGTTTGAGTGGCAACCCAAGATTTTGTCATCACTGCAAGTGAAAAATATTCTGAGGGAATAAAAAAACCGGTACTGAGACCGGTTTTTTCCGTCCGCTAAAAGCGAAACCTAGACGGCAGGCTTAGCAATCACATTGCGATTTTCCATGCGAACTTCCGCAATGTTTACGTCAATGATGTCACTCTGACGATAGGCGACTTCGCCTTTAATCAGCACGGTGCCGGTGTCTGCACTGCATACCAGCTCGTCGCGTACGCTGTGCAGGAACGGAGCAGGGATGAACGCCACCGCGCCGATGTCTTGCAGGCGCACCCGCAGACCACCGCGGGTCACATCAATGATTTCAGCGCTGAATTTCACATCAGTACCGACTTTATCTTCCAGATAGCGCGCATACAGCCAGTCACCGACGTCGCGTTCGGCCATGCGGTTCGCCCGGCGGCGTTCGGCCAGCTGAACGGTCATGTCGTCCTGAGGTTTCTCAGCAGACTGTTGCAGGATCATCGCTTTCAGAAGACGGTGGTTCACCATGTCGCCGTATTTACGGATTGGTGATGTCCAGGTCGCGTAAGCTTCCAGTCCCAGGCCGTAATGCGGCCCCGGCGTGGTGCTGATTTCTGCGAAAGTCTGGAAACGACGGATGCGGCTGTCGAGGAACTGCGTTGGCAGCGCATCGAGTTTACGGCGCAGGGCGCAGAAACCGGGCAGCGTCAGCAGTTCTTCAGCATTGGCTTCAAGGTCATTGGCGGCAAGCACGGTAACCGCATTTTCAACCAGCAGCGGATCAAAACCGGTGTGCACGTTGTAAACGCCAAAACCGAGGCTGTCGCGCAGGGCGATAGCGGCACAGACGTTGGCGGCAATCATGGATTCTTCAACGATGCGGTTAGCGATACGGCGGTGCTCAGCGACGATTTCAAGTACGTTGCCTTTTTCACCCAGTACGAAGCGGTAATCAGGACGATCTTTAAACACCAGCGCATGTTCGGTGCGCCATGCACTGCGCACGTCGCAAACGCGTTTCAGCAGACGGATTTGATCAGCAATCACATCGCTGGCCGGTTGCCATGCGCTTTTCTCATTGGCTTCCAGCCAGTCGGACACATCGTCGTAGGCCAGTTTGGCTTTTGATTCGATGGTGGCAGCGAAGAAACGAATATCACTGCCCAGTGCGCCATCGGTGCCCAGCGTAACAGAACACGCAAGAACAGGGCGGCTCACATCTGGCCACAGGGAGCAGATATCATCAGACAATTCACGCGGCAGCATCGGGATGTTAAAGCCCGGCAGGTAGTTAGTGAATGC
>Ga0153981_1000013_pt1 | contig 54976 bp, 71 predicted proteins | sample TSGA065MetaG_FD_104714 | JGI IMG/M metagenome (GOLD analysis project Ga0153981, IMG submission 104714) | Attine ant fungus gardens microbial communities from Georgia, USA - TSGA065 MetaG | ecosystem: Host-associated > Fungi > Mycelium > Unclassified | place: USA: Georgia, Magnolia Springs State...
ACATCGTTGTAGCTTATAAATTGGCGAAAATATCTCCCGTTTTGCCACCTGAATACATTAATTTCAATAACGTGCTTTCAGCCCTAAAGAAAATTTTGGTTATGCCGACATCTAAAGAGTTAATAAAGTTGGCACGTGCCAAAGCGTGTGCCATCTTCAAAATCAGTACAATTGAGGCCAGTTAGGTTTCGATTGAGTTAAATCAACGTTACGCAATGAGCTGACATACTGTTTCAATCTTTCAAGCTCTTCGTCGTCACCTTCCAATGAAACTGAAAGATCATTGCAAGTCTGATACATGAGGATTAGGCCATTGACTTTTGACAGTTGTTTGCTGAGTTGCTGTCTGTTTCTTGCAAGGAGTAAGTCTCCATCTTGCTCAATCTCACCATCGGAGTACGTCCATGTTCCATCCATAGAACACCCATCCGGCAGATCATTAACAATGGCAATTGACATATTGATAGGCCAGATGTGTGGGGACACCTCATTAATCAACCTGATTATCCCGGATGCTGTGTCATAACCTACTACCGTCCCGGATGCGAAGTACTTAGAAGCCTCATAGAAATCAAATCCTTCATCACTAACCAGATATAGCGTGTTATCCCTATCTCTGACCTTTGGCGTATACAATTTAAAGTTTGAGAGTTCAGTAATGACTTCTGGGTACTCTTCAGATGTCTCGAGTTGCATGGATTGCGGAGGGGTCTCACCAAGCGCCATTGAGGTAAACCACTGCCCATTGATGCAGTACTGCATGGGACGTTGATAACCAAAACCGTCATCTGCGCCAAAATCACCGATTCCGCTAATTACACAACCAGCATCTGCATATGCGTCACCACTGTTTTTTGTAGCTGCATACTGAGCGCCTAAACCTGTTGCAGCAATAAATGTTGCGTTAACCCAGTCTCTGGGAGCAATCCCAACAATGTCGCCTGTCGGCGTGTGCCGCATGTATGGGTTATTAACATCAGTAGCCACAAATCCCGCGGTATCACATGTATCACGACTGATGGCGTTAATATCTTCTGCCGTTGGTTTATTTCCTGGGCTATATGAGATGTAACCATTTACACTGGTAATACCGGTTTCTAAATCAACCATAAATGGTCTGAGGTCGTTGTATGTCCCATATGCGTCATTTAAGTTTGTGAGCATAAGGTACAGGGTGTTAGCATCTTGACGCCAGAAACTGCCGTAAGTGTCATTAACAAAGCGGAAATTGTCCTGGAACGTTGACTGAATTTCAGAGTTTGTTTTAAGAACACCCACAAGTTCACCGCCAGCCACAGAAAGTACAGGAGTAAATTCCCCATCTTTCACCACTGAAGCAGTACCGTCCGAGCTAACTCCAAGGCCGTTACCATTTATAGTTAGAACAACACCAGTAGTCCCACTTTCAATTGCCCCCACACCTTCTGAATCCAACTCCAAAACACCACTACCCATCGTTACTGTCCCATCATACGTTCCTCCAGATATAGCAACTCCTCCCGCCTGTTCTGCTGTTGTGCCATGAGGGTTATCCATATCCTCGATATGTTCTTGACCAACTTCATTATACTGAGAAACCATACCATCGATTTCTTCACACGAATAAGTGTCAACATCATGTGGTCCAAGTTCATGAGGATTGTCTATATCGTTTATATGGTCAGAGATTAAGTCACTTACTTCGTCAAACTGCACTCTAGATATCTGAACAGAACTAGCATCCCATTCTTCAGTATTTGTACTTGGTGGCTTGGAAGTATCTGGATTGTCTACTTTTGATATATACACTTGACCATTAGTTTCATCCCAAGTTAATGCACCAAGTTTATAATTAATATCTGAACCCCATTCAAAGAATCCACGTTCACCCAATGCAAGAAGTGTTGTATCAAGTTTCCATTGAAGGTAATTCAAAACTTCGTATGTTGGGATTTCTGCTTCCCAACCTTTCTGATATTTTGTATCGCCTGGGTCTGTTCTCACCTCACTATCCGAGGATGCCCAAATGCGATTTAATGTGGGTCTATCTACTACTGTATCTACCATTATATCCAACCAATAAAAGCGGAACCAATATTCAATCCACCATTGAAGCAAACAGTACCCGTGAAGACACCACCATCCTTTGGAAGAATATTTAATTGTTGGCATGTCACTTCATGCGGGTTATCCATATCTTGGACATGATGGTTAAAAGAATCTTGGTTATCCGCAGAAAATAAATTATCAATATACTCTGTATTGTATCCACCGATATCCTCAATGTTATCTTCGTGAGGATTATCAGGCCCTTTTTGATTTATATGTGTTGTAACTTGAGTATCAATCGCATCTACGCTATCAGTGTATTGTTCTTTATTAAGGGAATAAGAACATTGCCAATACTCATTATCGCTATCTGTTGGTTCAGAGGCTGTGTTCCCCTTCTGGCAAATCCATAATGAAGTACCATGTACACAAACAGAGCCTAGCAAATATGGGACATCTTCAAACCAATCAAAAAGACCATTGGTGGCAATCTCACTGATTTTCACATCTGTGATTTGCTGCAAGAAGTTTTGCCATTGTTCAGGCTCCTTCTCTCCATCCTGCCAACCTATTGATTTATACCTATTTTCAACATATAATGCATGGGTTATATCAGTGTCAGGGTCAGTTGCTTCGAATTCTGCGTCTGCATTTTCACCCCAGATATTCCCAAGTTTTTGCCTGTTTGTACCTATAGAAGTTAGAACAACGAACGGAATGAATCTTAACATTAGGATACCAATGGGTAGTCTATGGAATTTATCTGGATAGCTATATCACCACCATCATCTTTAAGGGAGTATGAAACGCCAGCCACTTTAGTATCGTAGAGAACGTTAGCTAGTAAAGCCTTATCATATATATCTAGTGTACCATGATACTTTAACTGCAAAGATGCATTTCCCTCTATTGTCTCTAGATCGAGGTCACGTCCAAGTAACAGGTCACAATACTCCAGGACATCTTCTATACATAGATTTCCCATTGTCTTGATAATCCTTGCACGTATTCGAGCACGCAACTGGGTATCAGTTAGAATTAAATCCCCAGATTCTTTATCATAACCACTCATAAATCGTCCGACATTAATACCATAGGCTTGGGCATTATCATAATAGCCAAAATAGCCAATAGGATAAGCCCCGTAGATAGTTCTACTTGTGCCGACAATCGCTGCAATACAATCAAGTTGCTCACCGAATGCGAAATCCAACCATCGCCCTTTAATAATGGATTGGAATACCACTTCCAGTTCTTCTAGTTCCGAGAGGAATATAGCTATGTAACTTATTAAATTCGGCGAGTTCCTGTATTGTGCTAAAAGTAAATTTAACCCATGTCTCTCATTCATCAGTAACATCCGTGATAGTAATAAAAGTCTCTTCTGTGTATGGTTTATTAGTGATATCCATAGGCAGTGAGGAGGTTGCTTTCACATCTTTTGACAACCCAATTGTTAAACTTTCAACTTCAACCTGTGGTGAGATTAACGTAATAGGCGTGAAGAGTTTTGACCAGACAACAGTTGAGCCAGGTGGCAATGTATTTATATAACCCTCAAGTGCACTCTTGATATTAGCAATGGTATCATTGCTACTACCTGATAGACGGTTGATGGTTACATCAATATAAACACTTGTATTTACTGGTCGAGAGAATCCAACACTGTGTGGGTAACCTTTACTATCATTCACGCTTATTGTAGTTGTACCGTAAGGTTTAATACCAGCAGGTTTGTTTTCATAAATTGTTTTGGCAATTTCTGTATCGCTACCACCTATGACAACCACTTGAAATGAGTGCGCAGGCTGTGAACCAATAGGCGTATCATCGTCGTTATCCCTAATACGAACATACGATAACCCCATTGCATACAAGGCTGAATAGATAGCTTCAATCGTGTTCGTACCAGTGACGATAGTAGACTTCTCGCGCCTTGCCCTGAGTTGCGGGTCTGATTCATATGTTATCCCTGTTAAACCTGCACCAGCATTGTTCACAGACGCCCAACCATCAATGGCCGTAATTATCTTCGTTACGCTATTGGATGGGATAGCCACTTCGCCAAGGGTTGTGCATATAGCGGTGGCAGTAGCTGGAAGAATCGCATCACTCTCTATTGAGAATTGGTATGTGCCGTCTGTTGTTGCAACAAGGCTACCGGCAGGGACTTTAAGACCTGAGTCACCAGCTAGTTGGCATGTAACCTTAGTGGGTGTATTTACGTACCGTACAACGCGATTTAGCTCAACGATGTTATCTAACCCAATACCTTCTGTGGCGCCTGGTCGATATGCATTGTAGGAACCATGAGCTAACCCCCACAATTCAGAGATCTTATCGGAGATAATCCCTATAACCTGACCATCAGGACTTTCTGGAGTTGTGTCAAAGGACTCGCCAAAAGTTGCTATAAATTTTGAATTTAAATCTGTGGTGATAACATCTAATGGTTTTCTAACGAATCCTTGCGATGTCACCCCGTATTTGGTTTCAGACATATGTCATTGAATCCTCAATCTGACCATATGTGCTTTCTGCGACAAATGAGATACTTACTTTTCGTTTAGAGTAATCGGGTTGGACGTTAACCCTAATTACATATTGGACATTATTTGTCTTGGATATAACGTTAGCTACCGCAGCTTGAATATCCGCTACTTTGACTTGTTTACCTAATAGACCTTCAAACCAAGGCAGACCTAATGTCCTGTCTTGCTGCCATTCTCCTAGCAAAGTAAGCAAACGAGATTTCACATTTTGTGCTACAAAATCTAAACCTCCAGTTCTTGTAGCACCACGGCCAATAATAATGTCCCAATTTGAATCTAACTTTAAATTGTTTGACATTGAACAATGAGTCTTAATGTTGATGTTGGGTATATTTACCCAAATTTATTTCTAGGTACATTTAATGAAAGCTTTAGAATTTTACGAGATATATGCAAAGCTCAAGTTGGCTCATTCTAAGGTAAACAAAGTCTTCAGTGACCTTAACCTAAGCATTAGTGATTTGAAATTTCTGAAGTCGCAAAATCGTCAGCTCAGAGAGAATAACCTTAGAATCTACAATGACCTTGAAAATTTAAACTCAAAAAACACCAAACTGAAATATGAGTTAGATAGTTCGTTGAGGGCGCTTATACTTCATGAGAAATCAATTGAAGGTTTAAATAACAAAGTTAACGCAGGTCTGCATAACGAAAAATTCTTACTAAAACAAATAAAAATTCTAGAGCAAAAAGTCCAAAATTTAAGTGTACCGAAGGAGGCTCCACGGAGAATCCAGACAATCCAGACAAGTTGGCAATCAGCGCCTGCACGTAAGATGGGGCCTGCTGTCCCTTTGGGTATGGAAGGATTCCGTGAAGTACCTTCAGGATATGATGAAGTAATGCAGAATCAGATAGAAGACATGGGGTTAGATTATGACCCTAGTGAATGGGACTAACCACTCATTGAGGTGCAATTGGGGCTTGCGTATCACTGCTACCACCGCCATCTGTCCAATCATATGGGTGTTGGTGAGTTTCAATCTGAACACCGTTTATGGTTTGGGTGATCTCCATCTTTCCAGTGATGTTGAGTGAGGCTTCACCACTCCCACCTTTGGCATTAACCCCACCATTTAGGTTTGACTCACCCATAACTGTAAGTGACTTGGTTGCGGTCACATCACCATCGAGCTTAATTGCCTCAGCTTTCACTGTAGCAGTGCTGGTTGTTGTTGCTGTGATGTCACCATCTTTGCTTATGCTAATGGATGTGCTCCCAGACTCGATGTTGATTGTCCCATCACCTTTCAATGAAATAACTTGGTTATGTTCTGCGTTCCGCAGTTCCATACCGTCTTCAGAGAAGTTGCTTATCGGTGATGTCACTGGGTTAATACCAATGACTGCTACAGCGTTATTATAAGAGTACCTCTGGCCAAATTCTGGAGCAGGCCTCCCTTGTAACATACCTGCTTTATCCTTGCCTTCCATCAACCAGTGGTCAATCCCACGCTGGGCGAAATGGATGTAGCATGGAGTTCCATCCGGTACAGGACAAGTCATTGACCAGCCGCCCCCTCGGAAGAATTGCACAGGAACTTTTGATAGCCGGTGTTTAGTTGCTGTGGTATACCCTGACTCCAACCCAATGCACAGTGTTTCTATCGCAATCTGAATTTCTGCTGTCTGATCTGTAGAATCAAAATTGTAGATGAACCCAGGGTATGAAGTATTTAAGTCTTCATTATCCATTAACTGTCTCGTCGATCATGTATAAAACCATATTGTTATAGTCTTTCACCTCGCTACCCAGAGTGTTTACATCAAATGCATACAGGTTCTTTAATGGTGATTGTAGATATTGCTCCAGGATATTAATACCTGATTTAATTGGGATGCCATAAATTGCTTTAGTCCCCCTATCCCATTTCATATCAAAGAAATAGCACTGTAGAATTTTATTAGCATACACTGGTGAGATGGTTATCTCTTCACTATTGTACGAGAACTTCACCCCACGAGATGTATTAAATGGGATTGTTTTTAAAATACCTAACTGAAGTTTACCCCCTAGTAGAATGTTCGTAAGGGTGTTTAAACTATCTGAATTCATCTAATCAGTCCTTCTAAGGCAAACAGTCCAACTGACATACCCAACTTAATGAACTTTGAATAATCCGTTTCATTTTCCAATACTTTATTAACAGCCATATCAGTATTTGATGCTGAAGTAACTTGGAGTTCCTCCATCATAATTTCTGCTGCAAAGACTGTTGAAGTATCTTTATCCTGAATGGTCTCTATCCCTGTCACTACACAATTAGAGTAGGCACCAAGAATTGTATTTACATATAAACGAGTGCCCTCACTCATAAATTGACTAAAGAGTTTGAAAGCACTTTGAACCCTATCTTCACTTTCGAACGCCGTTTGAACTAATGCCGCTGTGTTACCAATTAAACCTAATAGTGGTAAGTCTAAGACATCAGCAGCCGCAGTTATACCGCCAGCTAGGCTAGCCTCCCATAAGGTGTTGTTAATCATGTTGGATGCAACGACACGGAGTTTTAAGATTCGATTTTGTATAATACGGTGGTCAGAGACAATGAAACCATTGGACATTGGAAACTTCGTTACAATACTTTGAGCAGTGTGCCCTTCACTTGGCACAGCATCAAACTTAAATAACATGAAATTTCTGTAACTAGCTTTAGGGTTAGCTGGGTCATTAATTACTGGGACGTCAACTGGTTGGGATTCACTATCAACATATTCTCCTGCTGTACTTGCGGCCTTCTCCCACAAAATAATTGAAGGTGCTAGACCATAATTAAAATTCATCTACTGATTAACTATCTCCGTATGCAGAGGCGCACCACTCTCTCCAGTTTCTTTCTATCGCACCCATAGTTGTATCAACACCATAGTTGCCGGTGATATCAGTCTGGAAATTCTGGGCATGAGTGGAACCATGATGGACTAAACTCACTATTTGATATAGTGAAGACATACCATTAGCCATCACTGTATTATCAATATTTCCAGCATATCCAAGATTATAGGATATGTAATTCTGCGTGGTATCAACACCATCTGGTGATATCAACTTACTAACATCAATAAGCATCCCAGGCATTATTGTTGGATTTAAATTCATGGATAACTCAAGTATCGCAATTCCTGCCACAGGATTTTCAATTACTTGACCTGGGGTTACAACTATAGGTTCCCGTTCTGTAGCAATCTCGTTAACGATATCAGCAGAAGCTATTGAGGATGGGTAAAATTCAATGAAGGAAGGCTGTAGGCTAAAATTCATATTAAATTCAGCACATAACTTTTGCACCTCTTGTATGAATGTTCCATGAAATGCCCTTCCTCTAGAAAACTTATATGAAAGGAGGTCAGAACTTACTCCCGACGTCTTATACCCTAGACCGGCTTGGCTTGTTAAAAGCTTAATTGCATCTTCAAGAGTTGCACCTGCTTGAGCACCAATCGTTATATCTCCGAGAGATATCTGTGTTACTTGGCTTACCTGTTGCGGGACACAATATAAGTGCACTATATTTTCTGGCAACCGTTTGTAAGAAACTGCATTAGTGATAGAACCAACGAAAACAGTTAATGTTGCATCCTCTGAGTCATACATATAATCAGATATGCCTGAGCTATCTACATAACCAACACTCAATTTTATATTTAAGGCACCATGTGTTTTTCTTTGTAGTGACTTTATTTCTTCACTGCTGAGATTATATAGAGTAATAGTTCCATAATCCCCAGCCCACCCCATCACTGAGTGATATTCAAAGTCTATTCTGTGTGTGGGAGTATCTGGGGTATCGGTTGACTTGTAGCCAAATAGCATATGCACAGAGTTATCATCTGAAGTAACCTCAACAGAAACTTTTCTTAACCACATTTTATTCCCATTAAAGGCACAGCAAAGTGCCCTATTCTATATCTTGTTTATGCTTAATGGGTCAGTAGAAGAAACAGAAGACAAATTATTAGAACTGGAATTTGCCACCCCATCTGCCTTCTGAATGGGGATTTAGCCCAATGTTTCTTCCAAAGATCTTTGTGGGCTTTCTTATAAAGCCACACCTCAACTTCTGTCTCCTGCCAACTCTTTTTCATTAGTTCTCCTTAGAATTTCGAAACCTTATAAACTAAGTTCTTAAGGTTTCCTTCAACTTTAATATCCTCTTCATCCACTTTTCCAAGGTAGTTTGGGGTTGATACTTTTATCCCACAAGTAACAAGCCCATCATTTGTGAAAGTCACTAAATTATCTACTATGGTGTACGTGGAGTCCTTGTCAGGATGGTTCAGTTGGATATCTTTGGCATAGTAATTACATCGGTTAAATGCCTCTACACTCAGTAAATCACGCTGTGCTTGCCGGACTGCTTGAGCCTGCATGTCAGCATATTCATCTGAGTGATTAGCGACTGCAAAAGCAGCAGCACTTTGAAAGCAGAGCACGATAAATATTATGATTCTCAATTAACTTACCTCAATCATTTAAGCAACAATATTGTGAGTATTACCACCAACATTCAACTTGACGTCTTTTCTTTTAACTGACTTGTTATTGACCGTGACATCAGCTGAAGCAGTGCTGCCTTTTATATTCACATTCACATCGAGTTTTGTAGCGGGTTGTGCTGAATTAGCATTAGTTAAGAATGGTGCTGCATTTGAGCCGGTGGTAATAGTGTTAAATCCAGCCCTAAAACTATTGTCAATACCGCGCAAATATATCTCTTCCTCATCAGTTAGGTGTTGCTTCCAACCTGATGGGTTTTTCTTAATTTGTGCATCAATTACACCTGGCCCTTCATGCATTGCTAAGGTAGTTGCAATCAGATCGGAGCCATAATGTTTCATTGCCGCACCAAACAAATCATGACCAACTCTAGCTCGTTCCGCATCACTACCATCCTTTGCGGGAACAACCCCTAACCATGGATGCTGTGCCGTTCCATCAGTGACTTGGTACAATCCACGCGCTGTCCCATGAATATTCTTAGCATGCGGGTCACCACCTGATTCCGCATGGATGTATGCATGTTCCATGAGATGAATTATGTCAGCGCCAGAAGCACTCGCTTTTCCTATATCACCCGCTAGTGCCGCTACCGCAGCAGATGCAACTCTTCCGCTTTGAACTGCCTGACTTGTGCCATCCGCTATTGCTCCTGTGATACCAGAGGAAACACCTGTTGAAAGCACTCCCTCCGCCAGATTTAACCCCATGTATCTCGGACTTAATGATATCTGAGAGTTGCGAAGGTCAGACATAGCGTTGGATGCTGCATCAGCATTAGCCTGATTCATTATGCTGTCATGTCTGCCAGCGTTATCAGAAAGGGTTGTATCATTTGCAGAGTAAGCTGCTGCTGCACCATTCAGTCCAGCCATAGACATCAAGCCAGCAAACTGCTGTCCAGTAAACCCCCGAGCTTTTGCTCGTTGAGCTGCAATAGCAACGAGTTGAGATGGGTCAGTAGTGCTGCGCACATCCTGAATAGTGATAAGCCCACGAGAGCCTACTACGATTCTTGATGTTGCAGTTGGGTCACCAACCGACAGTGTTGCTGCGGCATTTCCGATGTTGCCTGTTAGGTTATGTGCTTGCCCTTCATCCAAACCCAGTGCTTCAAAGTTCTGGTTAGATGTTGTGTATGCGTTCACATTAAAGATGCCGGCATCACTCGCCGCTGTGAATTCACCCTGCATTGCATCTATGCCATCACTAACCGCTTGAGCTGTGCCTACCAATGCAGCAACAGGCAAAGCTACTTCAGGCGCGGCTACAGATAAAAGTTTAAGTAGATTACCTGTAGCTCCACCGGGAGCATTACCAGCGAGCATCTGCTGAATAGCTGAGCCCACACCTTCTTTGGGCTCTTTCGCAAACGACTTGCCGGAGATGATGCCACGCATGTTGTGGTCAAACTCTGCCTTAGACATGGACTGGTCAAAGTCAGCATCTTCTTCCGTAGAAGTGTTATCTGGTCCTGATAGAAGTAATGGTTGTTTTCCTTCCGCGAAATCCCAGTTAGGAACGTATCCTGAACCACCATTACCGGAACCACCACGACCGTTACCTGAAAGACCAAAACCAGATCTAACACCATGTCCGTATCCATAACCGGATGATGTGGTATCACCCACTCGGTCATAACTATTGACGGTCGATTCATTCTTAGCGCGGATAAACTCAACACCTTCAGCTGTACCTCTCGCCACAGCTTTAGACATTGTTTCGAGGAATTCTTCCTTTGAGATTGAGCCTGACTCTACAGCACCTAGAAGTGAGCGCCCTTCTTTAATCATTCCGCCGAAGTGTTGCAACCTCTCGGCATTCTGCGCTGCCCATTCAGGGTCTGCATGGACACGGTCAACGCGACCAAGCCAATGATATGGCTTTCCATCATTACCGTAGTTCTCACCGACCTGAGCAATATCGGCCCATTTGCGGCCAGTCACCGCCATTTGCATTTGTACTTGGTCTAAGTACTCAGGTCTGCTTGATGGGTCAAAGAATCGATTTGCAACAGGAGCCTTAAACTCAACCAGACCATCACTCCCAACTAATCCATCAGGGGAGACACCTAACCCAGGATATAAGTCATTCGTGACAAATCCTGTCTGCCCAACTTCTACGCCAAATTTTGCACCATACTTTGAACGTCCAACAGCCTCCAATCGATGACCTCTGTCAAAATTCTGGTTATGCAGATTCTCAATCCCAAGTGGATTGAAACCTACTGCACCAAAAATTGCTGACAATGGGTCACCGTGCTTATTGTGACCAAGCAAGGAGCCCGCTACCGAAGCAGAAACATTGTCGGCACGTAGTGCATCCCACTCAGGGGAATTCTGGGCGACATTGTGGAATGTGATTCCACTGGTACTAATCTCAGTAGATCGTTGGGTGAATTCCAGTTCACTTGCAAATTTTGGTGTTGCAGCGCTGTTATTTATCGGAGCAGCAATAACACTTTGAACCATCGGCCCAACAAAATTAGAGTAGTCCTCTGAGCTTTTTCTGGAAGAAACCAGCGCCTCTGACAATGATGATGGGATAGTTATTGTAGCTGAGCGATCTTGATACCCCTCGGATAGGTACTCGATATCAGTGTCATGCTTTGATGTCTCACCAATGGCGCGTCCAAGTTCAAGCATCCTCTCATTAACATTATCGAGATGTTCGTTAATCTGGTGTGGTGTAGATAATCCAGTTACCCCAGTTTGGTTGTTGGAAGCTGAACCGTAACCATACACTGCGGCAATACCACGCATATTTGTCCTGACAGACCTCATACCTTCTCTGTCAGGGATAATAGCTCCTGAGATTCCCTGAAGCAGATCATCTGAAATTGTCTGGGGAAGTATATCGGCGTAAGAGGTATAGGCTTCTTTACCCATAGCCTTCTCATGCGCAATCTGTGTCGCAATAGATTGGATACCCGAGCCAAGGGAGGCTTGCAGCCTTCTGCTAACTTTCGCTACATCATGGGAATGTGCTGCTGAATCTGAGTAACCAGCCCCACTTACATATGATGCTGCTACTGCTTCAATAGCTTGCTGAACCTGTAGACCGCCCAGTGATTTAGGTGTGCTGTACTCAGCCATCAGTTGTTCATCGTTACCATCATAGTAACCAGCCATGCCGCCAAGGATATCCAGTCCACCAGCATTGCCTGTTGAGTAACCCTCAAATTTACTAAGGACGCCCCTCAACTCTCTCGGTAATGGGACATAAGTCGAGTTTCGATATTCAGAAGGAATCTGGCTAAAGACATCAGCTGGTTCCACACCAGCTTGTCGCAAAGAAACTAATATATTGTTGTGCAAACTCTCATGCGGATTGTTATAAGCATATGCAAAAGCTTGAGCTCCACTATCGCTAGACATTAATGTCTCTGCAATTTCGGATGGGAGTAATGTATCAATATCCGAGCCAAGCCCTAATATTGATTGCCCGCTATAATATGAGTGTTCTTCCCCATGAGAATCTAAATAAATGTTTTCTTCTTCTAGAAGTTGGCTCATGCCAGACAATGCTGCTGCACTGCTGGCAAGATATACTTCCCTAGCCAACTCTTTTTTACCCATTCGTGACGACATGGGCGCATTAAAACGTAGTGCTAATTCCGCTAGGTCTTCAACACCCATTTTCATTAAAGAAGCTAAATCGTATGACATCATTAACCTTAGAGATTTATCCCGTCTCTCGGCTTCATCTTTTTACGTAAGTCTAAGATGTCATGGAATAACGCAACGTCCTCAATTGAGTACGTCCCATCCTCCAATTCATGTAACTTACATAAATCAGCAGCTTCAATAAGAGGACGGTGTAAGAAGTATTTTATATCTGGGAATTGTGGTGAGAGGTCTTCTACTTCATTTACTTCAGCTCTTCCGAATTCGATTGGCAATCCACCGCCAACCGTTTCTGTTCGTTCATTTCGAGCCCTTGAACGAAAAAATCCTTGAAGTTAACCTCGCATACAAATGCAAACACTTTGCAAACAAGCATTAAGTCCCCATTATAAACAGAGTTGAATTCTGCCAATGAGACTTCTTTACCATCTCTATTTGCCAAGCAAACTGTGCGTTTAATAATTTCAGATAATTTATCATGCTGCGTCACAGTCATTACACGAACTAGATTACCAAAATCAAAATCACCATTAATGAATGGGAACACATCTGCCCCCATTACATTAAGTAATTCGATTTGTAAATCCAGAGCTTTCGTTGCAGGGAGTTGTCGTACAAATACAGTTACGTCATCTCCTGCCTGATTTTTAAAATCACGCGAGCCGGTTTTACAAGCCATTATTAGTTACCTACCGATGGATAAGTACCTGTGGTAATGTTCAACACTTCCACAAAGATTGACCACATATTCTGACCAATACTGATGCCACGAGTGATATTAGGTTGCTTGATGATAAAGCCGTTAGTGCCTTCAACAAGTACGTCACCCATTTTATCTACAATCTGCAACTGCATTGGTACCCAAAGAGATTTATTACCGGAGAGGCCTGTAGCTTGTGTAAGCTGAGCTTTCGCATACAAGACTTCATTCCAGTCAGATGTCATCAACAATGGAAATGCAATGTGTCCTGATTGGTCAGCTGAGGTTGCTACAGCTGCTTTACCACGTGCATCCATGACAGGCATATGCTGCACAGCATTTCGACCTGCGGTAATAATCGCATTCGTTGCTGGAAAACCGTCAACAGCAGAACCGTCAATTAAGAAATCAACGTCATAAAAGGAATACTGCTTCATTTATTATTATTCTTCTTATTGTACAAATGTACCAGAAATAGTAGCGCCTTGAAGAGCACCAGTCCCGATGGCAATAAAGGAAGTTCCTTGCCAGATACGGGAGCCTTTTTCTCCTAACAAGTCTTCAATTGGTGTGGACTGGACGAGGTAGCCTTTAGGATAAAACACCCCTTCACTATCATAGCCGGGACCAATTAACCCATTAGTAACACCAAGACGTAACCCATTACCAACAGCTTGGTTCACCATCGCCACACCAGTACCATCGAATGGAATCTTGGTCGTACTTTGATATTCGAGGTTGAAGATATTTGTTTGAATCTGGTTTGTTAACCAGTCAACACCTTGAACAGTGTCTGCCCATGTACCATCAGCCATGCGGCCATCGTAATAAATACCAACACCACCAGAATTCATGAACACATTACTATTAATTGCCTGTAAAGCAGATAATTGTGATGTGTTAATATTCGCAGCGGTAATTTCTGGCATATCTTTGTACGCAAGAGTGATTGTTGACTTAGCTTGATTAAAATTGACTGTTGATAAACGACCACAAGCTGATACTTCTGGGTACTCACCTGCTTTCGCAGAGTAATTCATTAGTGTACGCATCAAGTTCATGCCAGCGATATCTTTAGCCTGGCACTCCAACCCAGCAGTCAGCATATTCACATCGTTAGAAGCATACCCATAGAATTTGCCGTTGGCTTCACACCATCTCGCGGTATCTTCCATGACGCTGGTATCACGATATTGCCGGTCAACTGCTACGAAATAGAAGAACTGACCAGTATCCAAAGCGTTAGTTAGGTACGTGGCAATGGTTGTGCCATCGCTACCATTTGTTAGCTTCCCACCAAGGACTGTGAACCCTAATGCTTCAGCTAAATCCCCTGTATCACAGTAAGTCAGCGTTTCACTTGCACCGGATGCTGTAGTGGTAATAGAGAAAACGCCATCAGCCTGTGAGATTGTGCAGCCAGTTGGTATTACTCCCGCAATAGCATCTACAACAGCGTCGAAGTCTTCACATGCAGAGAGATCGACATCATCGGTAGTAGTTTTATCACCATCAAATGTGAAGCTCAGTGAACCCGCAGTGATGCCGTTGAGGGTGTCGATGTCTGCCAGGGTGCCTACGAGGGTTGCCGGTGCTGCATCATCCCCTAAGTCCCCAATACTTGCGACAACGAAGGTTTTAGGCTTCGGTTTCTGGGAGTAGTATGTAGAAGCAGCATTATAAATTTCACCTGAGGTATAATTATCCTCAACTTCACTCATACTATTAAATACCTGAATTGGTTGTTCACCAGCTACAGGTGTAAATTCGGGTGTTGCAAACAGTAATGGGCCATACCCATTAGTGCCAGTTGCATTTGGTGAGATGCTAATACTAACATCAAACAAAAATGAAACAGGGATTGTCATTGAATCCTCTTATATTTTTATATTTTCATCGTCAACGAATAGCTCACCATTGACTTTTACTTCTGAGATTGAACCAATAATTGATTCTTGAATTCGCCTAACATTGAACTGACAAGTAATTCCTCGCCGAATTTCCCAGTTGGTTTCTAAGTTTATATTACTTAGGGATGTTGGCATTTTTAATAATGGGCCAGCAAATCCATGACGTTTCATCAAAGCTTTCACATCTGGACGATAAAAGGAATTATCAAAATCGACAACTTCATTTCCTTCACGTACAAATAGAATATCGAATGTTAGAATCCTTATACCCATTGTCTTAAAAGTTAATGTGCCGTCATCATTCTGGGTGTATTTTCGTTCGTCAAGTCCGGGATTTACTGAGAGTCTGCATCTCACCGCTGCATAGTTTTCAACTGGAGGTCTTGGAGCATTTAAATACATTGGGTAAGCAAATCGCTCAATGCCAACAGCTTTATCAACAATTTCCAACATACCTTGCAGTTCGGTATCTTGGATATCTATACTTGAGTTAATTATCAAGAACCCTCGCAGCAATTACCTTATGGAAACCAGCAGCACGATATTCATCTATCTGAGTAACTTTGTAGGGATACCCGTAAATATTAATGACAGATTTCATTGGCATTTCTTTGGAAGAGTGAAACTGCATGAATGCAGGTTGCCTCTCTCCAATTTCCGTTGCTTTAAGTTGTTTGCCCGTTGTTCCCGCATCTCTATCCCCAAAAGGGATGGGAGTGACATAGATATCAGCAGCAGGGGCGTAATGCTCCCCCACATACCTATTTCTTTCGTCGTAATATCCGGGATACCAGATCTGTATCGTTGCTTTTGCTGTGGTGTGCCTATTAAAGGCACGTCTTTGGTTTATCAAACGATAGCCCTCGGACCACCAAAAGCCATACGCCTCCAGCGACAATATGCCTGACCATAGCTTGTGCTAAACAGGTCACTATCAATGCCGTTCTGTGGGCTAGTTGTAGATGAAGGCAACCCATACTCCACAAGGACCTCGTCAACATCGGTGCGCTTCAATGGTGCAGAGGCGTTGGAGTCACCAGATGCCTGTGCTTCATTAAGTGTGAGGAAATGGGCAATAAGATTTGCCATTGCAACGTTGTAGTATGAGCACCAACGACTTTCGTTAGTACCCATCATTAATTCAGCATCAGAACGAAACAAATCAAAACGAGGCTCTACAACGGAACTAAATTCAGGGAATCTGAATTTGAATGCGTCGAATGTCAGCATTATTTTAGTTTCTTATACAAATCTTTTATCTGCGAAGAGGACATCCCTTCAGCCAGCGTAATACCTTTAGTGGATAGCAGCTCGCGCATCTCTTCCATTGTAGGTTCAACCACCGGCTTTTCATGATAAATAACCAAATCACCATTTTGGATGTAAGTCTCAAAGATGCTAATTTCGTGACTTTCACCAGATTGCAAACGAGACTTAATCTTAAGCTTATCTTTCCCCATAAGGATGTCAGCATTTTCGACTTCTTCTACAATATCCTCAAAGTCATGTACGGGGGTTTTAGCTGCCATGAGAGCCTCATAGAGGCTATCGTCAATAATTACCGTTGCATTGCTTGGGATATGTACTAATTTAATTTCGGGTTTCGCTGGAGTTAGTACTGTGTTGCCAAACTGGTTAACACTTTCAATAGTTTGCCCAGCATTCACCCGCACATTAAATTGCATGTTGGCTTTTGTATTATTTTTGATTTTCATGTAATTCTCATATTAGGGCTACGAATAGCCCTAGGTAATCTTAGACACCTGAGGTGATAGAGAATGCAGCTGGGTACATAATCTGCAAACCTGCGAAACGGCCACGGCCAGGAATTTCATAAACTAAGCCATGGAGTTGTACTGGCAACCATTCAAGTGGGAATGGCTCACGAATGCGTGATGTTTTGGTACCATTAGCATATTCAGCTTTAACAATGATGCAGTCAGCGCCTGAAGTCCCCTGACCAGCAATTGCGTTTAGAGCTTTAACTTTTTCGCGAGTAATGCCAAATGGGTTGTTCTCTACAAAATACTGGAGGACAGTCTTGTCGCTGTTATCACTACGTGGAGTTGCTGAAGCCAGAGTCCACAAGTTGACAGGTAACCAAACTTCGGATGGCTTCATGATCTTCATGGTTGACTCAAACATGTTGGAACATGCTGTATTCAAGTCTGCCAACCATTCGCCAGGAGTCTTATCTTTCCAAGTCGTTTTACCTGAATCACCAGCAGCGGCAGTAGCTCGTGTGATAGCACTAATCTGAAAGAAGCCTTCAATCTCTTCTTCATCGTCGCCATACCAAACTGCTGAGTTGACATATTGTTCGTAACCACGAGTTGCTGCCATAGCCTTACGAGCTTCCAGCGGCATCCCTGTAACGGCTGCGGCGGCGACTTCATCAATGTCGTAGTCATATGAGGTACCTACAGACTTAACAGGCAGTGAGTACTCTTTCCCGGATACAGATGCTTTTGGTAAGTCCACAGCCCGAGCATTGAAAACTTGTGCTTTGCCTACATGGTCATAGCTACGATAGGTAAGTGTGGTTACACCAGCACCACCTGAGTTATCAACGCTGAAACATTCACGCGCTTCCAAATCTGGGTATTGAACGTCATAACTTTGCTGTTCGATATATTCGAGCTGACGCTGGAAGAAGATACCGTCAGCATCAGACAATGAGACTTGATTCGAATTTTGGATAGCGACAATTGCATCGCAAATTTCAACTTCTTTATTTGGTAGTTCGAGGCCAAGACGGTTTAAGCGATTAAAGTCGGAGTCAGCCAGTTGTACGAGTTTAGGCATTTATTATTATTATTTCCTGAATAGCTTTAACACCCACTACAGAAGAGTAATGGGCTTAATATAGATTGTAATTTTCCCACAATTGAATTCTGTGGTTATCTTGCGACAGCAAATTGAACTACGAGGTCTGGGCGGGAGAAACTGTAATTGTTGCTGGCGTAGCGTCCACACTATTACCTTGGGCGTCTACGACTGAACAGGTGACATTGCATGTCCCAGACAGTGCTGGTGTTCCACCAATATTGGATGTGGTTCCGTCAACTTCAACCATTGTAAATCCAGCGCTCTGCCCAGTAAGCTCAACCAGCACTGTGTACCCATTATCTTCAGTCCATACTGGGTCACAGACGATAGTGGCAACACCTGTGTAAGATGCACCAGCCACTGCGGTATCTGGGGAAACTGAGATAGATACACTGCTAATAGTGGGTTTTAAGCTGTCGCTTCCGGCTTTACTGCTAAGTGGTTCTCAATCCATAACACAGTGAGTCCATCACTATCAGCAGCACGGAATACAGATGCGTTAGTACACTCAGTGCCATCAGTGCTTGAAGTTGTAAACTTACCATCACTGGTCACATACACTTTGCCACCAACAGCTGCACCACTCATATCAACTTGGATGTATCCTTCTTCCAGAACAGCCAAAGCTGTACCTTCGTAGTAGAAGACAGAACCATCACCAGGACGAGTGGCTTGCTCTACATTGAGTGCACGGATAACTACGCCATTGATAGTGCCATCAGCATTGATACCTGCTGTAGCTGTACGATTATCTGTACTCTTGATAGCACAGCCCCACTCAATTGTGCCGCCAACAGAGGCAATATAAGTATTACGTTGTGAGTTAGTGAATGTCAGACCATACAAATCACCGGCATAACCGGCCTTTGTATTCATTGTGAAATTTTGTTCAGGCATTATTAGGTTTTAACCTTTATTATTTTATTTGTATCGTGCTAAACGACGTTGTTTAGCTTCTTCTGCAGGGCTTACATACACTTCACGCTCAGTGCTTTTGCCAGAGAGGATGGAGGTATTGAGTGCATCTGAGAGGGTAATTTCGGCAGAGTCTTCAAGTGCAGCATCAAATCGAGCATCTACATAAACATCAGTCTTGCTAGAGAAATCTTCATCCCTCAATTTACTCAAAACTTCCCGTTTAATATCGGTGTCACTCTTATCTGCAATTTCTAGATCTTCAAAAACATCACCTAACTTGGCAATCTGTGTCAGCAGTTTCAAACGTCCCGCTGCCTTTTCATTGACGCGTCGTTGCATTTCATCATCAGAAATATTCTTCGCTTTCTCATCTGATAAGGAAACCTCTAAGTTCTTAATTTTAGAGCCTGAGTCAGTCAACTTAGTATTAAGCGAAGAGATCTCTTCAACTGAATCAGCAAGCTTGGTTAAACTTGCTTCATGCTCAACTAAGAGCTTTGCATTCTTAATCTTTAGTTCGTCATATGCAGCTTGCAGTTTACTCAAGTCTTTATAGCTCGAATCGTCATCCGTAATTACAGTTTTATCATCGATATTAATATCGTCTTCATCTGCAATACGTGCTGTTCCAGCTCGCCCTTTCTTCACAACTGCAATATGGTTTGCGCGAATTTTGGTCTTTTCTGCATCCCACTCTTTTCCATTAACTCGGACAACTACGGCTTTATGACCTGAGCTTAACTGGTCGTAACCGTCATCAATAAGGCCAATTGTTTCCTGGTCATTGAAAACTACAGTACCGGCTAATTCATCGTTTTCATCACGGAACGGCAAACCTTCAAGCATACCCTTTTGTAGCTCTTTATTATTTTCAAGAGTTACATCAATTTGAGCACCTTTATTGTTACGTGGATGATTTAAGGTTAAGGGGCAGGAACGATATGATTCGAGGCTGTCAGCAGCAAATAACTCCTCTGCTGTAGTCATGACTTTAATAATATCCATTGGGTTACGGTCAGCAAATAAACCTCCCAAATCTTTAGCCCGATATTCCATCACGCCAGTACGAGCAATAGTACATGGTGCAATCATCTCGCCACTATCACGAAAAGTTCGTTGTGTCGGAATAGTTAATGTGTCGCCAATAGTACTTAGCTCTTCACTTACTTCATCCGAGTCATACAACATAACTTCTACAGATAATGGGAGCATCTGTTTATTCAACATTTAACTTCCCAATGATTTTTAATTAGTTTTATTTTCAGTGGTCTTTTGTGGCGGGTTTGGTGGAGCAGTTCCAAGATCTGTGTCCCCAAAGACTTTCTCATGCTTGAGCACAGTGTTAGCTACTTGTGCTGAGATAATACCTTGCTGGACTAGTTCTGATACGGAATCAGAGAGATCTTTGGCTCGTTTAGCTCTATCAACGTTTGACTCAGGAAAGACTGAATTCCATTCATAAGTCCATGCTGGCAAGCCGTAGTGCGCTTGCAGAATTCGATCAATAATCTTCAGACGTTTATCGAAGACAGACTTCTGTAAACCCCTTAGTAAATCAATGTAGTTCACCAAGTCAGACTCCCCTGTAGCATTCATACCATCAGGAGAAGCAGAGAGGAACCTTGTAGCAGGGATACCGACGGCAGCGGCTACAATCTTCAGATATTCCCATATCAAGTCCTTTACCCCAGATAAGGCAATTGACTTCGTGGAGTAATCTTCGGTTTCATCTAAGAGCAGTACACCAAATACCGACTTGGCTTGCTTCATCAATCTGAAGCGCTTCATCACAGCTTGTTCACCTTCCGGACTTGTCAGCAGACTTTGCAGACCTTGGACAGTAACCACATCAATGGTTGCTTCCTGGCTTAACTGTGCGGCTGATGCAGCTGTAGTGAAGAATTGATCGATGGTCTTCTGAAGTGGAATCAGTACTGAATCTGAATACCATTGGTTACGTTGCAACTGGAACAAAGGTAACTCAGTCCCTTCAAACCTGATGAAGCGTGAGTGATGAATACGCTGTGTGCAACCAACTAATTGGTAATACTCCGGCAAACCATAATGAGGACTTAATGGGTCAAGAACTAAGGAGCCAGTTGGCACCATTCGAGTCCTGTCCACAATCTGGAAGGACTTGATGCAACCTGGCTTCAGCCTCTTGAAGTTGAGAGGTGTGCTAAGCGAGCCAGCACCTTTCAAATCCAGCAGCAGGAACGAAGTTCCATACAGTCTCGCCCATTGATACCCCATACGGAATAACGATGGGATATCAAATTCTGTGTCTGCTTCAATACCTTCTGGAGTACTGATTTTCCTCCATTCGCGGCACATATCTTGTGGGATAATTTCACAGACTTTCTTGCTAACCCAATCCTCACGGAATCGGTTGATTAATTGCGGCCAGTCCTGATTCGAACCTTCGTAATACCAACGATTATAAGTAGACTTATCAGCACCTGTACCAAGACCGGTTACAACATTCTCCAGACCATCAGCGATGCTAACCGGATTTATTTTAGTTTTATCGTTTGTTCCGGTTACTGCTTTGGCTTTGGCTTTATGTGCTGCCGGTCTTGTCATGCAGCCAAACTCGCGGATTTGCGTTTAATCACAGTTCCATTCGTTTTACGGATATACATACCATCAGCAGTTTCAACACTTAAATTTGCACGACCTTCAGTTGCCTCGATAGTCGCTACAACCCTGCCGGTATTTACATCAATAATATCCAGACCGTAATTTTCTTCTGAGCGACCATCAAGTCGCGTTTTGATACTCATTTTTATTATTATACCCAAGAAAGATAATTTGCGGAGAGCCCAGAGAATTCAATAGCAACAGCATCGGAGATATTATCGCAAACATCATCATGCCCTGTACCACTCCCTTGTGAAGTCATTGCTAAGACTTCTCGTTTTATATGCCCAATATGTTCGTGACCAGCGGGAAATTTAATCTTACTTTGCGCGAAATATGTGAGCGTGTTTAGGAATCTAGATATTTTATCGCCACCAGATCTATCTCTGGGGACTGGTAAACACCTTATATTCCCATCTCTTACAAATTGTTGATTTAAGAATTGCCCAGATGATTTGTCCTCCATATATAAAGCACGAGGTAATAACAGCGGGAATCTTACATCCAATTTGTTGCACTTTGCCCAGAAACCTAAAACACATTTCTTAAGCTCTGGGGTTTCATACTTACCAATTACACCATCCAACATAATCAATTCTTTATCTTTGGTAACACCCCAATAAATTAGTACTGAATAGTCAGAATAAGTTTTAACTGTGGAAGCTGTATCAGCAGTAATAAATGTCTTTGTAATGGTGGAGTAATCAAAGGTGTCTTTATCATATTCACACCACCATTCATTGCTAACCAAGCCATGCCCTTGCGCTGTCGGGTCACCCATATACTGCGAGTTGAACGTATACGGCGTCTTAGCTTGCATCTCTTTGAGGGTTTCATAACTTTTACGCCCCGGCCATAGTGCCGATTCGTTCTCACGACCTAGGTCATACAAATAAGGAATTGCATTTGTATAAGCTTGCCGACTTATTAGGGTATTATACCAATCTTCATTACCGGTATTTTTATCAACCAAGGCGGGGATATTCAGATAATGATAGTTATCTGCGCTACCACCTCGAAGTAAGAATCCAACAAGATCTTCATCATGTACACGCTGCATGATAATGACTATGGGTGTACGGGAACACTTGATTAGCTTGCCATCTTTGTCATTTATGTAACCATCATTAGCAAGTCGGGACATAAATGTATTGTCATATCGGTCGTTAATTTCCGCACGTATGGTATTGGAGTAAGCATCTTTTGGCTTAATCACGTCATCAACACAGAAAATACCTGAGTAGCGTTCTGTTAGGCTCCCTGCACCCTTCCCAGTCATTTTGCCACCAGTTGGCACAGCATGTAATACACCTTGCTTCGTCGTCCCCCAACGTTCCAAAGAACGTTTGTTAGGGTCAATTCTCACTTTAGAGAATATCTTTTGGAATAACGGGTCTGTCATTATTGTTCGTATATAGCCCGAAGATTCTTGTACAACGTCGTCAGCATAAGAGGTAATGATGTTCTGCGCAGATGGATTATGGCAGAAAGAGAATAATGGGAGGAAGATCGATATAATTTGTGTTTTGGAATGCCTTGGAGGTATCGTTACAATACCTCGGTCAATTTCACCATCAACAATCTTTTGGCAAAATTCAAATACAACAGCATGAAAATCCTGCTCTTGGAATTTGTAATTCATCTGAATTTCAAAACACCATAGAGAGAATCTTCTAAAATCTTTTATTAATATATCATGTACAGCGTCAGCAACCGCTTTTGATATCGTGCTGGGGTCAATGTTTAATGGGTCGTTCAAAACACTATCAATTAAACCTATATGAACTTCTTCAGAAGCCGAAGATTCAATTGCTTGTCCTGCAATACGGTCAGACTTACCAGCTTTAATTATTTTTTCAATTTCAGTTGCAAACGGTGTTGAATCTTTCGTGTCACCATTCGCCAACCTTTCGAGCTGAGCTTCCTTAAGGGATTTTAAAACTGCATCCCCTGAAAGTCCCATACCTTCTATTTCATCTTGAAGGAGGTTCGAATACTCCCCAAGAATACCAGGGTTCTGTGCTAGATAACGCCTGATACTGGGGAGAGAGTGCGCACAGTCGCGCCATTTACGAGTGATGTTATAGAGGTTGCCATAATACTTTAGTAATTGCGTAGCAAGGTCATTATTGTAACCTTCTCCGAAATCATCCATAGGTTAATACTCATTATTTCTTTTCCTCCGTTTCTCGATTTAGTGAGGCAGCTTCTGCTAATTTGACCTCATATCTGCGCTGGGGGTTGCCAAGCGGGGAATCACACATTGGGCAATGTTTACTGAATAAATAGTCATCTTCAGCTATAGCGCGCCCACATGAATAACATGCATATGTTTCCATAAAATTTCCTTATGCATACAACCGTCCATTGGTTGTTTCGCCACTCACAACTAATGTAAAGGTGGGCACTGATTAACAAAAAAAAACCAACCCGAAGGTTGGCTTTAACATTATATTCCTTACCAGAATAAACTACTTCATGAGTTCTGCTGCTTTATTCCTTAATAGATCAAGCTCTCGAGCATGTCTACTGTATATCTCATATCGTTTAAGTTTCCAGAGACCAAAAACTTCTACAATATTGTCTGCACTGAGATAACCTTGAGATATAGCATATCCCTCATCAATCCAACCCTTGAATTCCTTCTGGTAAAGACTACTAAGTAACACTCGGATGGTTTTATACTCTTTCTTCCTTTCCCACTCTCCGTCTTGAATGTAAGCACTATAATCATTCACCGTGATACTGTAAGCATGCACATAATGATTTTCTCTCTCATACTCGCTTTCAGCGAAAAGCGCGTACTTTCCAAATAAGCTATTCAACCATGACTGAGTATCATAATAGAGGAAAGAGTAGCAATCACCAACTAATGTAATGTCTTCAGTCAGGTCACTACTCTCCCCATCTCTGAGAGGTTTCTTCATCATCATTCCGCTAAGTAAATTGTAAGCTTTCTAAATAAGCTTACAACGACTCGCAAAATAACTCTTTAGAATAATCCGTCTTAAATGAGACTCGCGTAACTTACAGAAACCCTGTATGGCAAACGCAGAGGGGCTACGGAATCCTCCAAAGCTTTTACAGTGCGTTGGATTCTGTTCCGGATACGGTCTTTATCTGAGCCCTCTGGAAGCACAAATACAAAGGCATCAGCTTTTGTTTTATTACGTGCTTCTAAGATGCGAGATAAATAAGAGCCACCACCAGCAACAACGTTATCACTGAATAAATAGCAATACTTTTCACCATTTGCTTCTGCAATAACTTCCGTTTTACGAGTCACTTATAATACCCCTGTGGAACCAAAGCCATTCACGCCACGCAGTGTCTCAGAAAGATCATCTACTTCGGTCAACTCGACCTGAGCAACAGGTACAATCATCGCCTGGGCTACCCGTTCACCTGCTTCAAAGTACAGGGCTGTCTGGTCACTATCAGTTACCAGCTTAACCATCACTTCACCACGATAATCCGAGTCGATTACGCCGAGACAATTTGCAAGGCGAACATTATGTTTGAATCCATGACCAGACCGGCCAACAACGAGCATCACATAACCCTCTGGGATTTCAAACGCAAGCCCAGTTCGTACAACGGCATCTTTACCATTCAGAACATGGCCGGAATCTAGTGCATGTAAATCAAAGGCTGCTGCGCCAAATGTCGCATATTTAGGAATGATTGCTTTTGGGTCTAATTTTTTTAACTTAAGTTTCATTTATAATTTCAACGATTGGTATATATGTTTGATGTAATTTGAATCACCTTCAATATCACCCTCTGTAAGAAATACATCTTTGCAGGTAATATCTGGATGACTTGGTGGGTATAACCAATTACGGCTGTCTCCTTCCCATGTGAATCCTTCCCTGTACAAGCGAAGGATATAAATATGGGAGAAGACTTCTGTAAGTGGGTACACCTCTTCGATGAAGCCACCATCTGAGTAGACAGCATCAAATGTGGCAGAACAGGTTGACGCTATTTTGGCAACCTCAGCGGCCTCTCTGCGCCCGAAATAGTCTTTACCATGCAATGGCTTCATTACCATCTCAGAGATGTAAATCAGGGCTTCTCGTGGCGTCCGGTGGCCTAATACAGGTAGCTTCAATGAGTCTTTCGTCTCACGGTCTGTTGCTACGATTTTGAAAAGCTCTGTAGCAATACCAAAGTATTCGGCTGTGGCCTTGTACAATTGCGATTTAAATTCTCGTCGCTCCAATCGGCCACAGCTGCGTTTATAGCTACATGGGGATGCAAGCGTATTGGCACTACTAGAGTCCACGCAGTGAACGCCACAGAGCTGATTATAGGGTGTGTCACACAATGCTTTTGCAAGGGTGTCTTTCCCACAACCAGGTGGGCCATTTAATATAATCGCAACGTTGTTACAGGATTTTGGCATGGTGATGTGTTGCTTGATGGGTGGCAAATCACTGCCACTTACCTCTAAGATTTGTGAATCAATCATAAGACTCTTCAGCTTTGTCAAAACGGCAACGTACAAATGATGGAAATCTTAATTTCCCATCTTCAGTGACTTCGCGGTATTTAACTTCAATGAATGTTTCCAATAATTCATGGCGATGCTCCCAGAAATAAATACGTTGCTCATCAGTAAAACCAGTACCCACACTACCCTTACCAGTTTTAAAACTTCCGAGCATACCTTTGTTCTTACCAGTACCTTCTTTGAAACCAGTAATCTTCAAATCCATGTATTTATATGGGACAATCTTCCACCAATTAATACGGCCTTTGCCTTCGACTCGAACAATTAGTCCTTCATCACCCAAAGCTAGGCGTTGTTCCATTAATTTATGGAGATTTTCATTGGATGGGTTGGTTGCTTTACCTAAATAAAGTCGAGGGTCAATACTCCCATCTCTAAGATCGTAAATCATATCTTGCGTAATTAATTTATATGACTGACTACGAACCAAAGAAACAGTAGTGTTCCAATCAACTGAATAAACTTCACAGTCCTGGAATTCAAGGTGGTTAAGGTTGTTTAGAGGTTTGCTATCCCTACTGACAACTGTATTGTCCCGTAGACGCAAAGCCCTAACACCATCAATTTTCCTATAAACATGACACTTCCCTTTGATAGCCTTCGATATGTCTTCCCAATCATGCGCATGTGCTTTGGTGTATGTAGTCCCGTCAATGAGGGTTTTGATACTCATAAAATTTCCTTAACTTCTCAATCTTATTCCAAGTGTTCTTGCAGATACTTGCGAACAAGTTCCTTCCTGGAATTAGCATTATTTGGCTTTGGGACTTCTATTCCAGCCATAATAAGTTTTGCGGTTTGTTGGGCGGCTGGGAGTTTTGCAAAAGCAATAACCCTTTTGGCAATATTGGCATCACGAGGGGTTCCACCGTATCGTTCTTGATAGGTAACAAGCCCATGACATTTATGGCAGAGAAGTTCTAAGTCATCTTCATTAACGAGAAGCATACGTGTAGCAAATTCACCAAAGTTTTCTAAAGTAAGAGTTCCTACCGTTTCTTTGTGGTTGACCTCTATTTCGGACGCTTTATAGAATTTACTGCAATGCTCACATTCATAATGCCATATCATCTTCCCGCCGCTGTTTTTCATTCTTATGCGTCGAGTTTGCAGAAGACCAAGCTTGACAGGATGCTTATTCCAGACTCGTCTGAGGCCACTTCTAAGCCAGTTTAAATACTGCTTCTCATCTTTGAGATAACCGTACATTAAGCTGCTGCAAGTTCCTCTGTTTCAATGTTTGCATCAACCCAGTTGCCATCGATAAGTCTTACAAGCTTCTGATCACCCAAATCAAAGTAGATTTTCAATAATCCATTGAAATGCCACATCAAAGCCTTATCAGAATCGATAATGGTATTGACCATATACAATTGCCGACCGGAGGTAATCAAAGCCTGTTCCCAGGAGGTTCCGAAAACACGTTTGTACTGGGTGATAACACGCTGTAAACCTTGGGAATATGAAGTGCAGTCGTTCAGAATATCAAATGCTTCCATAGCCCCGATACCTTCACGCTTTTCATACTCTTGACCAGCTTTCTTACCAGATTGATAGATCTTCTTAACTTTGATTCCGCAACCAATAACACCGTCTGTACCGTCACCGGTAAGAAGCTGCCAGAGGAAGAACTTAGTCCCAACTCCTTTGACCTCTTTCTTCGGCGTTTTACCTGCGCCTTTGATAATCACACGGATTTCACCAAAACCTTTCACAGTTTCGGTCTTTTCACCCTTAGTTGAGGTTTCCCAGCTGTAATTAATGGAAGGGATTTGTTTGAGGTCTTTATCCAGACTACAAACGTAAATTTGAGTACCTTCTGGCCATTTCTCAGGTTTAGAAAGTGTTCTAATTTTATTATGCTTGCCGGTTGTTACCGTATAATTGTATCTGGCAAAACATGCAATCAAATCATCTGCTTCAAGACCACGCATTGACATTGCATCCCAACACGTTCTTAAATGTGCTTTTGCATTATTAAGATTTGTTGGCCGCCAAACACCATTACGGTTAGCTTTGTAGTCAGGATTAATTACAAATCTGAAGTTATCGTCTCCAGAAATAAAGACGTACATTACATCGAGGTTTAATCGGCGTTTAAGATATTCTAATTTTGCGTCCATACCCATCTGAATATGAGTAAAAGAAATGTCATCTTCTTCTTTGCCATATTCTTCAGCAGCACTATGTGAGAATGCAACCATATCCCCGTCAATTAAGCCAACCTTAAGAGGCTTTGACATTTATTTTATCCATATTGTTTGTTATGCTCCTATTAAATTTAATAGGAGTTTTTATGACTACGTTTTATACACTTGACAGATCTAATCGCTGCACAGAGCAACAAGTATTTAACCCACAGCAATTATCGATTAACTTTGGTATAACCACCGACAACAGCGATGAACCAACTGTTATCTCTGTTTCTTCCCATGGAATGCAGTACCTGAACAAGAATATTTTTAGAGACCCTGACGGCCCGAGCACTGCCACTGAATTAATCTTCGAGTTAGTTAGAAGTCACCATTTTCCAAACAAACCGACTAGGCTCAGATGCATGTTTGTCACAGACTCCTTAGAAGATGCACAGCATTTTAAAAATCAGTTTTGGGCTAATAGGCCATATAAGATTTTCAGCATAGAGTATGACGGTGAAGTCCACAGAGGTGATATGCGTCTTCTTAGTATTGATGGAACTATCATCGAAATTCAAAAGCGTGCTATGGCTTATTGGTGCGGAGAGACATATCCTCTACACCCTGGTTACGAACCCTATTGGGAAACGCTCATCCCACTACCTGCACAACTTGGTCAAATCGTAGAGCAGTGGCCAAACCCTTCTTAAAGAAAAGTTTGACCACAACATCATTAGAACGGAACCATGGAGGTTGCGCTCGAATCGGTGCCAGTTGCTGTTACAGCTGCTTGCCGTGCCAGTTCAGCTTCCATAGCTGCATCTACATCAGCTTGGCTTACTTCAGCCTCAGCAGATTCTTGCGCATCGTTCTGCGCCGGTGCAGTGCCAGATTCACCCAGCAATGCTGCTAGTTTTGACTTGTAGAATTCTGGGCCAGACTTGATACGTTCTTGAGGGCACCACTGGTTACCGAATGGAAGTTTCTTAAAGATCTCTACATCCGGGTTATCCATATCGAAGAAGACCGGAACATTCACCAATGGTGGTGCAGTTTTCTTATCTTTCCCCTTCATTGCAGCGAAAGCTGAGACTTTATTCACCATCTTCCCAGCATTTTTCCCAGACTTGCTCATCTGTTGAATGAGGTTGATAGTCAGTGGTTCTGACAATAGTTCTTTCAGTTCTTTTGCAGGGTGACCAACAATTCCTTGTTCAGGATTTGCCAAGACTTCAAATGCATCTACAGACTGCATTAATTTAAAGATATGAGAACGTTCACCCATGAAGCCATCAGGATTATAAGTGAACTCGAAATCAAACCAACGTGGTTTATCTTTCAGTGCCGCTGGGACCATTTCATCATCTTCTTGCACCATCTTAATAGAGCCATCTGCATTTACTTCACACATGAATTCATCAAGCAGTTCAAACTTCATAATAAGTTTACATGCTGGATTTGGGTATTGACCGCTACCAGGTTGTAAACCTAAATCAATGATTTGAACAATACGTGCAGAATATCCACCAGCATCTAACAATGGTGCAGCAGAAGCTACGTTATTTGATTGTTTTGTTGCAGCTACAAAAGCCATGATAAATCTCCTTAACTCTAATCGGCACTAATATATTTCCGATTGGGTACATTTTTATTAATAGAATTTTTATAACTTCAAAATGAAGTATTAGTGAATTGCGGAATAGTTTTTACCGTATTGAACATCACAAGCTATTTCACGATTCATTTTTAGGGTTGCATTGGTACGAGCCATTGACTCTTCCATAATCCCATTCCAAATATCCTGAGTACCTTTTAAGATAATCAGTATTAATTCGTCATGGAATTGGCCGGAAAGTTTCGGGTCACGGTTATAACGTTCATTGCAAATAGCAATAACGTTGTTACACCAAATATCAAAGATATAACTACCGGAACCTTGACAGAGGGTTGAGAAACGGTCTTTCTCGTAACGAAGGGAGTACCAGAAGTTATTAATCGGGTTAAGCTGCCACATTTGACCATCAATTGTTTTAACGGTTGTATTTGCTGCAATCTCTTTTATTGACCAATTTAACTTCCAATATGCTTTATGGAGTTGCTCACCAATTGCTAGTGCTACACCAGCGGCACGAGCTACTGTTGGAGGCATAGCACCATATTGACACGAATAGTTCGTGGCTTTCCCGTAGCTACGTTGAGTTGAGTACTTTTGAACACCAGCTTTATGGTCAGCAACTTGCAATGGGGTCAACATTCCACCCATTAGACAGATCTCTAAATGTGGGTCGAAGTCTGCTGACATCTGTTTCTTCACATACTCTGGGTCATACGGCCATTGGTAGTGGTGTTTAACACGGTCTTCTAATGAACATAAGTCACTGCCAAGTAGTTCGTAACCGTCTTCACAGGTAAGTAGGCCACGCAGTTCTTTCCCGTAAACAACTCGAAGAGAAGGAAGGTTAACCAACTCACGATGTTTGAGTCGCAGTGTGTTAGTCAGACCTTGGCAGCGTGCTGTCAGGTAACCATCAACATGGTTTGCAAGGAACCCTTTGCAGATACTTGAACGATGCTTGAGTACTCCATAACCAATTAAATGCTCAATGCCTACGCCAGGATTCTTCTTAGCCAGTTTGTACAATGAAGGGCAGATGTCTGGGTTATCATCTTCATCTTTTACTGAAATCTGAGGGATTTTCTTCATTTCGTTCGTTTCTTTATTACGAACAAACTTAAAGGTTTCAGGTTCCCAACCCAGACTGAATAGCCAATCTTTAATCTGACCTGGAGAGTTCGGATTCCCAATTTCGTAACCCGTAATCATTGATACGGCTAAATTAGTATCATTGAAATCTAATTTATTCTGGTCACAAATTACTTTCCACTCCATACCTGCTTTGGAAAGACTCCCATTTTGCTTAAAACATTTCGCAGGTCTGTTCTTAATTTTCTTATTAGCAATCTTTGGCATAGCATGGCTTAGCTCGCTATGCTTCTCGGTAACTTTTTCGTCAATTTCTGCTTTTAATTTAATGCACCCTTCTACATCCAACTTCCAGCGCGTATTCTGTTGTATACGGAGCTGATTTGCTTTGGACATTAGATATTCGATGAATCGCATTACTTCAGAATGACTTTTATAAATTGTCATTAATTGACGATATTGCTTTTGCCATAACTTTATTTGGATTCGGCAGTCTTGCATTACACGATGGTTATATTCCTCTTGAGTGAGCGATTCCCAATCAGCGATTGGCGGTTTTGGAACTCCAAACTCCTCACCGTACTCTTCAAGACCATGCTTAACTCTGCGTGGTTCTAAGTACCAAGAAAGAAACAAGGTATCAATAACTCTGATTTTTGAAACATCATAGCCGAGTAGCTCCAATGCTTGCTTATCAAAAGGAATACCATTGTGCATTATTAAAACTGGGCTTGAATTAAGAAATGACTGTATCTTGTCCCTTTCAGTTCCTTCAAATAGGACTTCATTCAATAACTCAGCATTGATTAAACCTAAATTGTGGAGGCGTGGATTTGGCTGCTTACGCATTGCATCAAGCAGCCCTGTTGTTTCAATATCCGCTGCCCACAAATTTTCTAATAGTGGGTACTTATTCATTTATGCAGTCTTTTTATCTTTGTACATCTCATCGTCCCAACTTCTTTGCAGGAGTCGTCCCGTTGATGTTTCGAAATAAGTCTTAAAGACGTCGGTTGTCCCATATTTCCGAGCTTTCAAACCTCGAATATAAGAACATGATGGGTCGATAGCTTGTTTGTTACGTTCGAAACCAAAGATGAAGTCAGCATATCGTTCAAGTGCTTTACTACCAGTAAGTTGAGTGGTCAGAACCCTGCCACCATTTTCATGTTGACGGCTGCCTTTCTCTGGAGCATTGAGGTGACTTAGTACGATAACTTCGAAGTCATAGTCCTTCATGAGTTTATCTAGGTCAGAGATGACACTACCGATAAAATCATTACGTTCTGAGGAACTCATCCCCTCCGTCAACTTGGTGAGGTTATCGAGGATAAATACATCAATCTCATCGCCAATGGTTCGGATGGAAGATTTCATTCCCTCCCAGGTGGTGTGTGCATCACCGGAGCTTCCCCTATCCCAGAGATATAAATAGTCGTCTAACCAATCGACAGTCTCAAAGAACTTTTCTTCGTCATATTCATGGCCTGGGATGTGGTACAACTCACTATCCACCTTTCCAGCAATCTGACGGACATGATCTTCTTCCTGACCTTCCATTAAAGCTGCGTAAGTCTTCCAACCATGCTCACGAGCATTATGTGCAATAAGCTCATATGCAATGGTCGTCTTACCACCGCCTGTTGCGCCACCTAAACCAATAATCTCTTGCTTACGTTGACCAAAGGTCATAGTTGTAAGAGCAGACCAAGGCCAACTTAAGCCCGGCTTTGGAGGTTCTTTGATTCTTTGCTTCAATGTTGAGACACGAAGGATTCCAGATGGAAGTGGTTTAGCAGCACGCCAAAGTACAGCTTCTTGAGTTTGCTTAAGGAGTCCACGTTTTAGACAATCATTTGCATCGTTAGCTGGGAGTATGACTACATGGGCGTTTGGGAATAGACGGCACGCTTCTTTTGCTGCCCTCTTTCCTGGCTCATCATTATCAAAAGCAATGACAACCTTTTCCCAACGTTGATTAATCTCATCCAGCTTCGGTCCTAATGTTTTCTGAACCGTTTCTACACCATCTGTTAGTGAGATAACTGCAAAGTTCAAATCTGCGTATTTTGTGCCTTGATTCATCAGCTTTAAGATCTGAGTTAATGCGATTGCATCTTCCTCACCCTCAGTGATGTATAAGGTTGAACCGCCAGCAAGCTTTGCACGTTCCCAGCCATATGGGTCGTTATTTTGAGTGTCACCAACAGACCACATTGGTTGCTTCTTACTTAGAAGTTTGATTTTCCAACGAACAACTTTCCCATCTCTGGTGAATGGGTGTGCAATTGCGTTTGGTGTAACACCATCAAATTGTGATAATAGTTTTCGGACTCCAAAATATTGCCACCAGTCTGGCTCGATACTCCGATGTTCAAAATCAACCCTCTGACAAGTCATGATGTCATTAATTTCTTCCTGAATTTCTTCTTCAGTTTTGACTTTCACATCTTTTGGGTCAGGAGGGTTATCTCCATATGGGTCAAGGACAAGTTTGGAGCAAGCGAAACAGAAACCGCTAAAGTGTTTGCGGCCATCAGGTTCTTCATTCAACCAAACCTGTAATGATTGACCTGTGGTTGAAAGACATTTACTCCCATCTGAGGGGATGTGTTCAATCTTTTCAATGCAATGCTTCATTACGGTTCCTTTATTATATTTATTAGATTCTCCTAATCGAAGAAATTACTAATTCCACTGACAATTAATGTTGATTAAGAAAGAAGAATTAAGAATTTCCTGGATGACAGGCAGCGCAAGTTCCCCAAGTAAGCTGTAACTTACGATTGGGTTAAAAATCTCTTTTGATTATATCTGAGGCTGCTATGTCACAGCCTCAATACTTAGTTACGCTTGTAGAGCTTTCCTGCGACTGTTCTCGTCATTTATACCTGCAATGACAACATCAGAATCCCTCGCCCAACTGTAAATAAGGTCTTGCTCCCGTTGTATTTCATCCATTTCTTCTTCAAGAAGATGAATTACACTTTCTTGCGACTTCATGGTCAACATACATTTATTAATTCGAAAACATTGCATAATCATTAATACAGCAAGCAAGGCAATTTCTAAAGTCAACAAAGTTGTATCACTAATCATGTTTGATTGTACCTTTCAGAGCTTCCCAACTAATTGGGAAATACTGTTTCATCAACATATCAACCTTTGAAGCAAAGATTTGAGCTTCATGCTGGGCATGTTCTGTTGTCCGTTGTTTGAATAAACTAAACCACCCGTACAGGCTGCCTGTCCAAACCCATTCTGTTACCATGTTTTGTGGCAGAACAAACCGTGCTTGTTCCGGTGCCACACCTCTGGAGAGTAAGTCTGAATATTGCTGCACAGCAGCGCGGCTGGCGGCTTTTATGAGGTCAATAGTACCAATGCATTCCTCTGGCTCCCACGCGCTGTCAGAGCCACTGTGGAGATCTGAGGGACGCTTGCGTAATGTTGATGGAATATAAATTTCCACATCACCATCCTTATACCGGCGGGATTTCTCATTCCAGCTAAAGCCTGATTGGTGCTTACTGAGCTGCCGTGCAATCGCTATAGGCGCTTTACATCGCAAGGTAATAGTAGGGTGACGGAAAGGTGTAACATGCCCTTCACGGGCCAGGAATTTGATTAAACGAGTGTCACTTTCTGCTAATTCTAGGTGATTCACTCCCATTGTCACACGGGCTGCATTAACTACGTGCAGGTCATCACCAAGAACACCAATTACTTCAGCGGATATTGCTTCAAGTTCGTTAAGATGGCGTACTTCCATGTGTGACTTATTCCCCAAAGATTTTATCAAGGATATAAATTACTTGTTCACGTTCTTCACGAATTACATCTTCTAAAGTTTTCTTGCCTTCAGAATTTTCAACTTTTTGTGTTGCAGTTTGGAGGATGGCTTTAATATATTTAACTCCACCAAGAGCAACCATGCGATTAACATTCTGGACACCAAAAATATCAGTCATCAGATTGTAAAATTCTTGTGGAACACTACCAACCATCAGGCCATTGATGTACTCCATAATTGTCACGACAGTTGCAATGCTTGGAGTGTCTTTAATAGTTGCTCCGTTATGCAAGGTTTCTAAAGCTTCAGACATTTCTTTATCTCTTATTTTTATAAAAAGGTGCCAACTTTGATTGAACAAAGCCAGCATATATATTAATATTTAATTGCATAAGGCGTGACAAGACGGGGCGTCTATCCAGAATTTTGGTGTTGCGCCTTATGCAATTAATTTTAATGGGTGAAACACTTTGGGAATTATGGAATTTCCATCTTCTGTGTTATCCGCTCGTCAGCAGCACATTGCTCTCCCACATCTTGAGCTACAAAGTGTTTCATTTTCTTTACTCAGCCATGACCATGTTTCACACGGCTAATAACTTCGTTTTGTTTGCCAGAAATAAATGGCCGTGCATTCGGAGCACCTAAATACCCACACACACGTCTTGTTACTTGTAATGTTCCTGAATGGTTCCCACAACAAGGGCATTCAAATCCATTCTCAGTGGCTATAGTTTCACCTGCGTAATCACATTCGCCACAATAATCAACGGGAGTATTAATCCCAAAGTAATGGACATGCTTCGCTGCATAGTTGATTACAAATTCGAGTGTATCAATCTTCCCTTTCATGTTTGGTAATTCAACATAGGAGATACATCCGCCGGTGGCGATTTTGGTGAATGGCTTCTCGTAGTCAAATTTTGACGTAGGGCTTACTTGCCTGTTTACATCAAGATGATGGGAGTTGGTGTAGTAACCTTTATCTGTCACTTTATTAACACCGAAAGTAGCTGAATCTAAACGGCAGAAACGGTCACATAAGCTTTCACTTGGTGTTGCATACAAGGCATAGCCCAGATGAGTTTCAGCCTTCTTCTCATCAGTACGCTGATGGAGGTATGTGAGTACAGCAATCAGGAATTCGTTAATCTCAGGAGTGTTGATATCTGGCTGGCCATCAAAGCCTGGGCGAATATCATCGAACATTGCTATAGCTAGTTCGTGAAGACCAATGTAACCAAGGGAAACCGAAGCACGATCTTTAAAGTGCTCAAAGACATACTCATCTGGTTCAAGCCTTAAACCAAATGCACCCTCACAGTAAAGGATAGGCGCGACTTTGGCCTTAATACCTTTCAACTTGGATACACGATACTCGAGAGCGTCGAACGCAGTGTCTGTGGTTGCCCGAAGTAACCCCCAGAACACTTCCATGTTCCCTTCTGCCAACATACCAACTCGCGGCAGATTGATTGACACAACACCAAGGTTATTCCTGCCATCCACTTCACCACTGCTCGTTGCAGATAAGAATGAACGACAACCCATCGGGGCTTTGAAGTCACCTGTTACCTCTACTACACGGTCGTAGCTCAGATAATCGGGGTACATTCGTTTGGCAGTGCATCGCATTGCGAGTTGCTTGATATCGTAATTAATATCACCAGCCTGCATATTCACACCTTCTCTAAGGGTGAATACTAATTTAGGGAATACAGCTGTGCGCCGATAACGTCCCAGTCCATCCATCCGAACTTTCAAGATTTCCTCTTGGATAAGACGAGATTCCCAATCTGTGCCAAGGCCAAAACCTATAGTGACGAACGGCGTCTGACCGTTAGCTGTGTGTAACGTATTCAGTTCATACTCTAGTGCCTGAATAGCATCATGGGCTTCTTTACGCACCATCTCTGTAGCCATTACAGATGCACTAGCTTCATCGCCCTTCAGCCATTTACGGGCAAAAGCGTGATGCTTGTTATAAGATTTGCGAACATACACAGCCATAACCTCATCGAAGCGGTTAAGGCTTTGTCCACCGTATTGGTGAGAGGCAACTTGAGCTACGATCTGTGCTGTGACAGCCACGGCTGTTGAGATACTTTTTGGTGTCTCGATGTCAGCGTTACCCATCTTGAACCCATTACTTAGCATCCCCTCCAATTCGATCAAGCAGCAATTCGTCATTGCGAATGCTGTGTAATCTAAATCATGGAAATGGATGTCCCCAGAGATATGGGCAGAAGCTACATGCTTAGGCATTTCTTGCAGTTCAAGATATTTACTAACTTCACCAGCAACCATATCCCTTTGAACCGGAATACGTTCACTCGCTTTATTAGCATTATTGTGAAGCAGTGTGCTATCTGCACTACTGTCGATAATACCTTTGATATTATCTAATGTGTCAGACAGTTCCATGACACTCCTTTACATTAAGAAAGTTACTCTATCTCCTAGTTATTTAACAAAGCCAACATTCTTGTTAGCCGCATAATTACTTAATATGAGAACTCGAAAATTCCCATAGTGAATAACTATTTAAATCAGCAATTTTTAGCGTCTTACTTACGTTTAGCTAATGATGTTACAAATATTGCCAGCACCACACCAATACAAATACCCTCAAACAAAAGCTTAAGGGTATTGTGCATAGCGAGAGCAGCTAACAGTGCAATAACTGCGAGAGTTAGCTTTGCTTTCATCAGATGAAATCTTCCAGACGCATACCCAGAATCTGCCCAGCTTCCTTCAGAGCACGTTCTTCATGCTCATCAATAGTGCCATCACCTGCTAGCGCGATGGAGATCATATTGACGAATACTTCTGCTGAATCTGATTCATTATGGGCGATATCTTGCAGTTCTTTCTTGGCTTCAAAGCGAAGAACAGGCATACCAACCAGTTCAAATTTCTCACGATAGCGATTCAGATTCTGAGTGATTTCTGCACCAAAGTGAGCCAATTTATCATTGGTTTTGATGATTGCTTCCAAGCGCGAAATCTCTTTAGAATCGATGTCACCATCAGCTGCTGCAACCCAGATAGCACCGGCTACAATCGCTTGCATCAATTCACGATTTTCCAGTTTCTTAACAGCTGATTTTAATTCTGCTTTCTTCTTACCGAAGTTAATACCAAACATATTAGTTACTCCATTACTTTATTTTTAGAGGCAAGGCTCGCAACAATACCAATCAGCAGAGTTACAGCTACAATACCAAGGGAAATTTGATTTTGGATTTCATACCCAAATGCAGCGGCAATTAATTTGCCGCCAATGAATACTAGTAAAGCGATAACAGCTTTATCTAAATGACAAAGTGAGTCTTTTGCAGCTTCCAGCACAAAGTACAATGAGCGAAGCCCCAGGATTGCAAACATCATTGCTGAATAGACAATCAACTTATCGTGACTGACAGATAATACTGCGGGAACACTGTCAAAGCTGAACATCACATCAGATAATTCTATTACGAAAAGACATACCAAAAGTGGCGTTGCATATTTAATGACACCGACTTTATGGAAGAATTTTCCTGATGGGTAGGATGGATAAATCTTGTATAGTTTACCAATCACCTTGATAGCGGGATGTTTATTGTAATCCACTTCCTGCTCTTCATTACTACCCAGCATTTTCCATGCAGTGAATATAATGAATGCACCGAACATAACCGACACTGACCAATGCATATCTAAAAGGCCACCACCAATTACAACAAACAAGCCACGGAATACGACTGCACCAATAATCCCATAATGTAAGATACGGTGACGATACTGTCCTTCTATACCGAACCAAGCAAATACAGCCATGATGGCAAAAAGATTATCAACAGATAATGTCTGTTCAATCATCCAACCTGATGCAAACTGCGTAGCAAGATCTAAACCATGAGTTAAATACAAATACAGGCCAAACACACCTGAAACAGTCATCCATGCGATTGTCCATAGACTTGCATTTAAAATACTTACCGGATGATTCCCACGGTGATAAAACAAATCCATAGCAAGCATTCCCAGCGATAACGCCAGAAATACGATAATATCAGCATTCATCTAATTCTCCATTTAGTTAGATTTAAGAGCTGTTTAAAGACATGCTCAGGTCTTAGAGGGTATTACTGAAGTTTTGTATAATGGCTTCCAACATTTGTATTTAGCGTGTATTCACCACGAGGTTCACTCTAAATAAATTAGTTTTATTTAGTTGGTAGGCACTTGATACTGCTGTTCTGGACCTTTATTAGCATCCACAGCTACACCACCATTACCATCGGTTGTTACGGTAGTACCTTTGCCCACATGTGCATGAGTTACGACGGTGCCATCAGCTGCTTCTACTTTGGTATAGCCAGTGTTTGAACAAGCTGTAACAGCACAGACCGTGACCGCAGCCATAGCAAACAGAATTACTTTCTTCATTATTAAACCTATTATTGTGAGATGGTTGGTAGTTTTACAACGTTCCGGTTGCTGGTTTTACTTAGTTGTCCATTTCAACGCAAACCACTAATGCTGGTTAAACAGGATTATCGATTCCAAGCTCAGCAAAGTTTCTTTGGTCTGACTGAGTTACCGCAACTTATTAAGAGTCTGTTCTCTGATACTGTTTTAGGAAGTAACCACCTCAAGGCTGAGCTGCTTGATTCAGGTTGCCAATTTATACACAATCAACATTGTGTTGTTAGACTCCCACTAACCCTGCAACATGTTGCTTAAGTCTCGTTATTTAAAGTCGCACACTCCCTCGACTTTGTTGCTCAGGTAGCACAGTCTGCAAGGCCGAACGACCGGACTTTTAACTTGCAGGTTGCCTGAACTTGTTCTTTACGAAAACCACACGGACTCATCATTGTCAGGATTGAGCAGTTTAATTCCATACTCAGGGCTGGTACCAAACTTACCTTTGTCAGGTAAGTTTAGAATTCTTATTGTTCTTCGTCGTCAAAATAGCCACCATCATGTAGAGACTCTGAATAATATCCCCAGTTATCTACTCCGCCATTTTCAAGACAATTTCGCCACAGTGCGTCATCTTCCGAAGATTTAATATACTCTTCCAACTCAGCTTTAAACTCTTCTGCCATACCATTCTCTTCTGAATTTAGATGGGACAGAAGATCTTCAAACTTTTTAATTAAACTCATGATAACTCCATTGTTTGGTGTCTGCTCCGGGACTTTAACCCGGTGACATACTGGTATTGTCTGCGAGGCAGATGAACGTACCCAGTACCTCCGCTACAATCGGAGTCCAGCAGACATAATTTTGAATCCCGTTTGTTAATCACAGACGGGAAAACTCTGTGTAGAAATTCGGTGACGAGGCTTCTATTCAACCTCGGAGTTATTGCTTACGCAGCAACTCGGATAAGATCATCGTTTGCATTTACTTTATGGTAAAAACAGTCGCGATATTTCCACGGCGAAAACTTCAGAGAGTACTTGAAGACCAACTACTTTTACGTTGCAACACGCGTATGTCTGGCGTAGGGCAACAAGTACTCTCTGAAGCCCACTCTTGCGAATGGACTCCTTAAGACCTGAGAGCTCAGATCTTATTCAGCAAACAGTTCACCTGCTTCTGCTACAACTTCAGCTACATCTTCTGCAACTGCTTCACCACCAACCACAGCAACTTCGACAACTTCTTTCTTAGGTGTGTCGAAAACAGTGCGCTCTACTTCAGGAGAGCCGTTCTCCAGCCATGGGATGTAGAATGCCAGGAATTCAGTTACCAGGTTCACAGCCTGCACACGAGCACGGTCAATTTTGCCGTTGGTGTTTGCAAAGGCTTCCGCAGCAGCGGCGATTTTCACAGCATTTTCAATCTTGAAATCATGAGCGTCTGCTTCAGCAGCAGTTGCGAACTGTGAACCGTCATTTGCTTCGAACATCTGGATTTGAATAATCTTTGCCATCTTTGTTTCTTTTCCTTCTGTATTAACAGATATTATTTAATTAAATATTTTATTGAATAAAGCCTTCACCCGTGGAGGTGTTAAAATAGGCTAATGCATGGGTCGCCACTTTTTCGATGGTGACATCATCATAATCAAGTTTGATACTGTTATTTCCCTGAATTTGGATACAACAGAATCTCCCAAGACCATTAACGAATAAACGATTAATTCGGTCACGAAATTCCATATTCGCATCACTCACTAAATCACGTACCATACGTAACTGTGATTGAGGCTTAAGTTTCCCATAACCTTTTTTCTCAAACGCTTTATCGAGAATTAATTGAAGATCTTTGGTTTGAGTATTCCAGCCAAGACCTTCTAAGACACGCAGGACGGATAGGATTAACATCTCAGGTTTGGAATAAGTCCCTGCCCGATTGAAGTTAAAAACACCGTCTGGCGTCAAACCTTTGGTGGTAGTGCCACGCTCATATACCCTATCTTCTTCCTGCAAAGCTGTTAACAGAACATGCCTGTCAACGTGTCGCATTTGATTCAAGCCGCTTCGCGTAGCTCTAATTAATCTTACAGCCTCTGCTATTGTTACTTTAATCCATTCTCCCCGCTCACTACCTGAGAAAAATGGTTTCCAGTAGAAGAGGCGGTTTTCACGAACTAAGTAAACAACATCTAATTCTTGTAGCCACTGTTTAGAAACCTCAATGGCTATATCCTTATTGTCGCTCAATCTTCGTCCTGTTAATTATTGTTATTAGAACCACCCACAACTAATGCAACAGAATTAAGCTGTACTCACAACGAGTACAGCTCTACTTGCATCAACTCTAAAACGGGATTTCGTCATCAAAATCAATCGGTGGATACTCGTTTGAGCCACTGCTCTGATTTGATTGATTAACCTGTGTGTTCTGGGATTGCGCCTGATTCTGTGACTGTGACTGCTGTGTTGCCTGTTGAGCAGCTTGCGTATTAGGTTCAGGCTGTGGTGCACGGCTGGTAACATATTTAGCGATATCTTCATCAGTCATCTTAGTGAACTGGAAAGATTGGTATTTAGCACCTGTTGTACGAGAGGCACGAGTCCAGGAACTCACCCAGTACCAGACCCCATCAACCATTGCACGTCCACGTGCGTTAGGATGTTTGTCTGTGGTACGTTGCTCGTTCTTATACAAAACCCCACGCATATTCTCATCGAAAGGTTTATTTGTTTCAGCTGCTGCTTCTGACATAATTATTTCTCACATTATTACAAGTTAAGTGTTATCTGCGTTGGTGAATAACGCGCAGAAATATTTGAAATACAAATAAGAAAAGGCACTGTAGTAACATGTGATACCCACATGCTTTTAAAAATACCTTTGATTTATTTGAACTCTAATTGGTTTTGGTAACTAATAATTTCTTAGCCAACTCCAACATTTCAGTACGCATTGTGTGATTATAATAAATTACATCACTACGCTTACCTGAGTTAATGGAGTATTTAAATACCAACCCATTAATGATTTGCTCGATGCTATCCATTTTCTTTGATTTCAAATCACGAACTAAAACAAAATTGGATGGATTGAAAATTTCAAGAATTTCCGCACGAGCAGCAGAGTTAATATAAGTACAACCTTTACGGCCAAGATTTGCTTTCTTAACACGAAGCCCCAGCATACCTCTAATGGGTGTATTAGGACTACTCTTCCAACGAAGAGATTCATTTATGTATAACATATGGATTAAGGTTTATTGAAGTAGTTGTGGTTATAGGATACATGGTTGGAATCAAGCATTACGTCTCGAGCATAATCGTCCCAATTAAAATATGATTTATACTTTTCAGGGATAGAATCCATCACAAGATCTTCGTAATAGGACATGACAAAAGAAACGTCATTGCAATGATAACCAATATAAGCATCATTGATATATTCAGGTTTAATCTCACATTCAAGTCCGGCACAGAATGTCTCTATATCCAAGCCACCATTATCAAAAGCCTCTAAGGCTTCTTCATAACCTTTCCAATCGAAAGTGTCATAGCTCCCATGGAAATGGCTTGTCAGTTCGTCATCAGTGTCTATAACTTCCCAATCTCTGTTCAGAACCTCTGCTGTGGCCTCTGTTCCCCAGATATCCTCCAGGTAGTTACGAAGTCCACCAGCTGCACAGATGTCTCCAGCTGGAAGGTGAATATGAGCCTCATTCAAGCCATAGAACAAGATGGTTAGATTCTTACAGGAAGGTCTGCCCGATTGTGTATTCAGATCATTTACTAACTTAGGTATATCCATATTTATCCTTTGCTAGTGAGCAGGTAGACATATGATTGGTCACCAAATGGGTGCTTGAATACACGTACAAAGCCAAACTCATGCCATTTAGTTACTTGTTCATTCACGTCTGTAAGTGAACCATAAACTTTTCGTCCATTATCTTCGAAATGAAAATCCTTAGACCTGAACTTAATTACACCTTCAGTAACACGATGCATTTTAGGTTTCATCCAGAGACGGCTTCCATAATGGAAACTTCCTGCTTCTTCCACTAACACATCACCACTGTTACCGCAGGTTTTAATATAATCTTCTATTTGCTTTCTAAATTCTGGAATATCTTCAATAGTCCTCATACCTCCAATGGTACGAGTAACCTTTTTATTATTGATATTACGAATACAGGCAGCACGGCTCACCACTTTACCAAGTGGATTGTTGTTCTCAATCTCAGTATTAATCATGAGGTGGGTACTCCTATGTAAATTGGAAATGCCCTCACGTATGAAGACATTGCTAATTTCACAGATATAAAGATTAGTCGAATAACGCACTGAACAGACAGTCTACAGCCACGAAAGGCGTAGCAATGGCTAGTGCTGCAACTGATGCAGTAACTACACCAATTTCTTGTACAGGTTTGCATGGGATTGCCATAGTAGGAATTGCAATTGCACTCCCAACTAAAACCCCAGCCTCAACACCAATATCACTAATAATTGATTTCTGGTGGTCCATGATTTCTCCAAACAAAGTGAAATGTTTAATACTAAAATTAAGCCCCAATTTCTCGGGGCTTATTATTAATTTAGCTCAACGCATAACGAACGATACGGGAATCAACTGTTTCGTCATAGGTAATTTTCAGAGCGTCTTTAACTTCATCTTTCGTCATTTTGGTGACTAAATCCCATGGAAGAAACGCTCCTGGTTTACCATCATATGCATTTTTAAGATACATGTTGTGCCCAGCGAAACGCCAACGTTCAACTTCTTCCAAGACAACGACCTGACCTTGGTTAAAGCCTGCAATACATTGGTTCACACGGAAGACATCGCCATTCTGGTAACCTTTAATTTCGTACTCTTCTGGGAAGCACTCGACAAAAGCTGTAACATTCCCGTAGTGCAACTTACCCGATACGACCTCTTTGAACTGAGGGAAATAACTTCTATCGTCACGATTCAATTGAACCAGTGTACCGGCACGGATATGACCAGTAATCTCGGTAGCTTTGAAGTATTTACCTTTGGTGATGCCAGCTTGTTCCGCTGGAGTTGGAACGTAGACTTCGAGGGAATCCAGGTTGACATAACCGAGAGTACCAGTGCTGATGACTTTAAAGCGTGGATTTCGAGAATTATCATCTAAATGTAGTTTTACAATTTCACCATCTTTGATATTTACAGCAATATCAGATGAGCGTTTCACACGAAATACAGTTTCACTGTTCCAGCCTTTTGCTTGAAATGGTGTTTGACTGCATTCTTGCAGGGAACTAAGTTGCACAGGTTTCACTAAATCACTTGAATCCACAAAATACGGTGCAAAAGTACCATCGTCAGAATAGAGCTTAACCTCTACACCTTCTGAAAAGAGGTTGCCAGAGCTGATTACGACCAGTCGAGTGTATTTATCCCAACCCTTGCTGGTAAATGGAGTGGTTTCTGGAGTGGTTTCTGGTCGTACACGAGAAACATCAACCCAGTCCCATGTCCCACGCTCATTCTTAAATGATACAAGGTGTGTTCCATCATCATGTGTCAGGGTAATAACATCGCCTATACTAAGACGGTTATTATGTGAGACCCCTGTTAATACATATTTCTCCCCGTAGACAACACCGTTATTGCTTGCAATAGTCATGCGTTAATTCTCTTATTCATGTTTAATAGGCGTGCAGAAACTAGTGAGCTGTTAGCAACTCACTTCATCGCACAGATTTTTACGAAATATTCACCATATCCCTATTTAACAATAGGGATATAATTAATGTTTCACAATTTATCCACCTTTATATTACTTGTTCTAATTTTCCTAGCATGTTGTCCATGTTCACACCAGCCTCTCGGCAATAGTAATGGAATTGTCCAACATCACCATCAAATATATCCGTTATAAAATGATAGATTACTCGTGCTTCTTCTTTATTAAGGATTGTTTCCATTCATCCTCCTTTATTAATAGGCTACTCTGGCTCGTTGCCATTTCGCCTATGTGTTCTCAATTGATGCGGAGTATTATTATGCTTGCAGCAGTGCTTTAACGATCTCTACAGGAGTACGTTTTAACGACAAATCACTGGCGGTTACAATAGCTTTAGCTTCATCTTTAGTGATTTTACGCACGCTATGTAGTAGTGTATAAGCACCTTGACCACCGTTAAATTCACTATTGTATCCAATGAAATATGGTTGGTTGCTACGATCATCCCTGTGAAGCATCATTGCATAACCTCTTTGGAAACCGTTGGTATCCACTGTTGCAACAAAGAAATCACCAGTTTTATAGCCTGCTAGTTCACATGGAGTAGGAGCGTATACTTCGAGGTCACTTAGGTTGACATAACCGAGAGTACCAGTGCTGATGACTTTAAAGCGTGGATTATGGGAATGGTCATCATGATCAAGCTTTACAATTTCACCATCTTTGATATTTAAACCAGCATCATGTGAGCGTTTCACACGAAATACAGTTTCACTGTTCCAGCCTTTTGCTCCAAATGGTGTGCCAGATGCTTTATCAATGTCGTCCTGGGTAGCTGGGCGTACATCAGCAAGCCCTGCAGCAAAAACTCGGCCTTGTGAATCTTCAAAATATGGAATGTGGGATGCATCATCCCGGCATAAGGTTACAACTGTACCTGAGCGACTACCTGTCAGGCAGACAAACTTGTCGCCAACTTTGTAACCAAGACGAGTTGCAGGTGTGTTAGGCATTGTTACCGGTTGTGGAACGAGCTTAATTTCCTCCAAATTAAGGTACAACTCTTTCCCAGTACGCACATTTCGATATTTACAGCAAAGTGAACCATCGTCGTGGATTAACTCGCAAATAACACCGTTTTGAAAATCAGTACCATTATTGCAGTCTGCATTGGTAATAATAACATGACAGCCGATAGTGAAACCACGGTCAGATAAACGTGACATTTATATACTTCTCCAATTAATAGTTTTAAATTAAATTCTTAATTTATTCGATTGATAAAATGAATACGAAAATGGGCACTTATTCATTTTTAGATAAATGCCCATGACTTATTTATTTTGTTATTCCAAACCCAACTAATGCTAACTAGTTGACATAACTTATCAGCGACTCTTTGTATAATGCTTGAGGTTATCAAAGATGGATTTTGGGAAGATCTGATATGCTATTCTGCGATTCAACAGTATGGCATTTAATAATTTGGTGCCAGCTTGAGTGTTCTCAATTTCAATAGTGAACACCCCTGTCCTATACTGCTTCCATTTCAATTTACAGCCTGATGCAGATTTGAAGGTATCAATTGCCTCCATTACTACATTCTTGTTGCAACCTTGAATCACATAAATCATGCAGAACCTCTGCCGAACACCTTGTGTTGGTACAACCACTGTAGATAAAGCATAGCATCACTCCATTCTTTAGCACTCATATCAACTCCAATTGACGCTCAGTATAAATAACTTCAACAACTTCACGAGTGACTCTGTAACCTCCCAGGCCACAGAGACTTAAACAATCACTAATCTCAAAGTTTGCATCAAAACAATCATTGATTAACTTTGTTATGTGTTGTGCTACTGCCACACTTGTTTCTCTAAATAATAAACACACTAATACCCACTATCCCTTTAGTAGGCATTATGTGTTCACTCGCAATCAATTAATGGTAGAGACAAATCATCTCATCTATAAACGACTTAATTCCAGAATTGGTTACAGGGAATTCTAAACTTCTCACTGTAGAGCCATATTGGATTTTGTAAGTAGTCGGATAAAACATTATTGTCCCAACAGGTGATGGGATTGCAATAGTGTTGTTACTGTTTACTACATGCGGGATTGTTCCCAACAATGCAACAGCCTCAACTACTTGAGCGCGTTTAATTTCAGCTTTCTGCTTACTCATTGTTAGCCTCTAATCTAATTCTTCATCACAATACGTACCCCACTCAAGATTTAACTCTTCAACAGTAGATACAAATTTGCGAATTTCTTTACTGATTTGTTTACGAGTCGGTTTGCATTGAAAATAAATCTCTTGCCAATAATTATTTTTAGCAAGGCACAAGTAGAATCTCTTTAGTTCTAACCGTTCCCGAACGTTAATGATTTCTTTGATAGCGGACAGAGCTTCAGCACTGTGATATCCAGTATGCACAGTGAATACTTCATCATCTTGAAATTTATTCTGCATATCGCCCTTCCCAATATTCATCCCAGCATTCACGGATTTGTTTACGAGTGGGCTTGCACTGAAAACGGAAGCAACAATCATAGATTGGATTCATACATACAATAGAAACAGTGAATCTATTCTCTGATCTATCTCTTACCCAAAGACTCTTAGATTTATCATCCCAATTAGCAACAAAATTTGCTGCCTTTTCAATTACCGCTTGATTTGTGAAGTACACATTGATACTTACTTCTTCGTTATAATTCTTTATGCCCAGCATTATTAATCTCCCTCAAGTACGCAATCGCAACTTCGCGAGGATTGATGGCTCTGATGAATTGCGAAAAGTAGCTGATAGTCATAGAAAGTCCCATTGAAGAAAATGTCTCAGCATCTGTACTAATTTCATTAGCAAATGCATCAACCCTGTCTCTGTTAATTTCCATCACTTCTCCATAATTAATGTGACAGTATAAGTGGCATTACTTCTCCTCACTTACAACTAATGCCGCAAACTTGATGCAATTTCACTACAATAGGACATGCCATACATAGATAAGTAGTCGTTCAAGATATCGACATTACTACTACCGATTGCACAATACATGTAGATGCAAGGTCATTATTTATTAATAAATGACCGACAATCTCAATTTGGTATCAAGGATGAGTTACCACATTCAACAAGAATGACATGCCAGATTCGTAACAAATTTAATATTCGTACCGGCACAAAAAGACTAACAGATGAGTGGTAAAATCAACCCATAACAAAGGTATTAATTCCAATATCTGTGACAACGAATGAAAAGGTTGCTGCAAGTCTACATGCACTACTGACACAGAACTGCGCCAATATTTACATGCCAAAATGCAGCAGATTCTCATGCAGAGACTGTGGCTAATTTACATGCACATTTGTAACAGTATTAACATGCGATACTGTTACAGATATACATGCGATAATCGTTCACGTATTAACATGCACAATTAGTGAAATATCTGTATCAATTCTAAAATGGTAAACAAAACGATTTATGTAATAATATACCAATTCAACGGTGTCTGATTTGCTATCACTTTCCTTCAATTTCGTACATTTTCCAAATCTCCCTCACCTACTGACTGTTCTTGTTATTGCAATAGCTACCAATATTGTGGAACAAGGGTATCTCACCTTACCACTAGTAGACGCACACTAACTCACAGAACTCCTTGTAAGAATATTGGGAGAATCAGAGACCTACTCCTGCAACAGTACGACATGCAATTCGCAACAATGCTCGTATCAATCTTGTTATAGATTGAGGACAATGGGTAGCAAACTGACATGCCTATACTGTTACAGATATTGGAACTCAGAGGATTTATTAATTAATAATAAAATCCTCAGTTCCTGATTTGGTCACATGATTAACTCACTGATGCGAAGAGATTAACCACAAGTTAGTTACTATGTTCACAGCGCTATGAACAGGGAGTTCCAACTTATAGACTTTCTCTCACATCAATGTTCTCCAATCTTGTACAAACGCCTTCGTACATATGCCGGAATACTCGCGACGACACTCGGAACAAGTCTGGATTGCGTTAGCCAGGACTTATCTCAGTGGTTGGAAATCAGTAATCATGTGACCACTTTCTTTACTGCTTTGGTAAACATAGACGCTTCAAGATTACACTATGGTTGGTGCCTATCTCGAAAGTCGGATGATTGCCCTTTCTCACTACCAACTAATGGCAATATTGAATTCATACTTACAATAGAAACTACACTATGGTTGGTGCCTGTTTCCATACCCAACTAATGCTGAGTGGTCAACAATGCTGAAGATGTCGAACACCACCGTCAACTAGTGTTAAAGCAGGTTGCAAGTCGTGATGCCATCTCGGGCTAACCCAAGTTGAGTGTTTGCTAGATGGTTAGGTGTGGATGCCCTATCAACAGCGTAGCACCAAGACTCCGGGCATATGTCGTGTTACTAAGGTTGCCTTATGGTTGAGGTCTACCTATGCAACTGTAATAGAAGCCACCTTGCTCAGATGACTTCGATAGAGTTACTCAGGTTTATGCACAGAAGAAATATGAATGTTCAGAGAAAATCATCTCTTCTGTGATTGTTTGTTCTTGATGGAATTAAATACCACCAAGTTGTTTTGCTAAGTGCGTAAGGGGGTTGTTATCGATGAAGATCTCTTTATACGCTTCTGCAATCACATTGTGCAGTTTAGGTGCATCAGCAAGACAAACACGGAAACAGTCATGGATGGATGTGTACCCACGTAAGCCAGCTTGTTTAGCCTTCTTGGCAACAGTACGCGCAATCAATGCATCAATACCCTGCACGAAGTGGACAACAAAGGTACGTACAAATTCTTCTGCGGATGGCTCCCGAGCTTGTGTCGTCCATGGTGTCTTCTCTTTAACATTACCAAAGTTAACCAATGTGTCAGCACCAACCCGAATCGAGAATGCATCACAGATGATGATATCTTTCTCGAAGCAAGGCTTCACAACTTTCAAATTATCAATGTGAGTGTATGACAGGTACGCCTTACTGGTATCCATCAACTTGTTGCTTACAGCTAATTGTAATGCCTCAATCAGTTTGTTAATGCGTTCACCTAAGGTGATTTTCACTGCGTTTAGGGTCAATTCAACGAATGCTGCCATATCCTGGGTGCCTAGCCCTGTGCTATCTAATGCACTGATAAAATCTTTGTTAGTTAATAAAGCAGCTTTACCTCCACCGTACTGAACAGACATGTAAGGACGTTTAGCAAAGTTACGAGTTAGGATTGATTCATCAACCTTCGCTCCCAGTGGGTTTACTTTGAGCAGTTTCTTGATGTTCTTAAGGCACAACATGTAAGGGTCATCAGATGTGCCAGCAGTTGTGCGAAAACCTGTTGCTTCTACTAGTTCATGTGAGCCGGCAAGTATTGCAAGTATCTGTGTACCTGAACATTTAGCATCCTCACCATACCCAAGACGGGAATCACATTTGCCTGTAGTTTCAAACTGCAACCAGTCATATGCCATACGAACATATGTCAGAGGCTTTGATGGAATTGATTTACCATCAATCTCACGCTGTAAGATCTTCTCAATTGCTTCATCAGGTTTGTTTCCTGCAAATGCCAGATATGCTGGACTCATCCACTCATCACTACCCGCCACATCCCTTAGTTCAGTAATGAAGATATCGTAAGCATCACTACCTTTATCAACCCAATTTTCAACATTGTGAGAGTAGTAAGCTCGAGCCATATCCCCAGATTGAGGATTCGGGCCAAAGCAGGCTTCGTGGTACAAGCGACCTCTTGCATCACCTGATTGTTCAGAGAAAAGCTCTTCCTCATTCATGACTAACTCAGAGCCTTTATGCACATACATCTCAGCATCCAGACGTGGGTACAACTTGGCGTTTATATTCGTCATATTTGAACGCTTCCATGACTCAATCACTCCATATACCGCTTGTCCCATGCGCGACTCAACATGGTAAGACGTATCAGATAGGAACTGAGCAGCTTCCTTGAACAGCTTTGATGCTGGAACTTTATTACCTTTGATGAATGGAACGCGGCGTGTCTCATCTGTGATGCGCTCGGATAATGGAAGAAGTGCATGAGAAGTCTGTGTCAAGTGTACCCACTTACTGGTGAGGCTTAACTGGTCTTCATCATTGCTTACCCAACGCATAGATACAGCAATATCAACCATCTCTTCAGGAGTATTGGTGAGATACATAACCTTCTTATCTCTGTTACGGGTATGAACTAATTCAATAGCCTGTCCCATATACTCAACCATCTGAGCATACCCAACCTTGCATTCAACATCTGGTAAGTAATTAAGTGCTGTGTAGATGGCAAATGCAGCAAAGCCTAATTGTTCATTGGCTTGGAAACCACACTCTTTATGATGCAAAGAAACACCAATAGCAGGTAATACACAATCCAGTGCAGCTTTACGAGCAAATGAAATAGCATCAGAATGGGTGAAAGCATTAGACATGATAAATCTCCAAGTTATTAGATGTTTTGAGTTAAATAGCAGTAGGAAGAATTTAGGTAACGGGTCCTACTTTTCTTCTTACCTTCATTCCGACTCTCACACCTCCTAACCAAAAAATTTTTATAAATGTCACACGCATAAGCTTAACCTCAATAAAGATATCCAGTATTCGTAACCAACTAATGCTTAAAGGTATTCTTCAAACTGGACGTAATTATTACCTCTTAAGAATTAATAATTAAGTTTGTGTAGTGTGTAATTTTATTCACTATAAATAATTGAAGAGATAATTCTATTTTGGCATTAGCAATGGTAGAAATTGACATATATTAAATTAATTTTAATTTATAAAATAAAATTATGAAATATTGATCTGGCGCACTTGACACGCTAATTTTTTGAGATAAGATATTTATTATCTAGTGGCTGAAAAATATTTAAGCAGTTAGTTAACGGGAACCCAACTAATGTTAAAATTAAATAACAACATTAATAACAAACTGATAACTAAGCTTGTAGGCTACTAGTGTCATCATTCAATATATAAAATAAATGATTCCCATACCTCTCAACAAATATAAACTCTTTACTTAGTACCCAATGTGGCTTTGACTTTACTCCAGCTGGTGCGTAATAGGATGTTGCCGGAGTATTCAATCTTCCATGAAATACCACTACATAAAAAGCAACCCAAATACTCCCCTTCAACTCTTTATCATCAATCTTTTTATGAGAAGACATCACTGATTTGTAATGAGCAATTAACTTCTTATTATCCGTCCAAGAGAATTGGTGTGGTTGGTAAATGACATTACAAATTTTGGATGGATAATTTTTGTTATGAACACGATTTATAACGACGCTTGCAACCTTTAGCTTACCTGAGATATCCTCCCCTCTTGATTCCATGTACACATTCCTAAGCATACATTTAAAAGGAAGCATCCTATTATGTGGTAGTGATAACCTGCCCATTGAGTACATATTTGTTGCGTAGTTAGATAATAGCTTTATGCTTTCATTCTTTATGTAATCAAATTGTGGAGAAACTCTGATAGGTATAATAACTTCTCCATGCACTCCAATTACGATAAACAATGAAAGCACAATACCCAGCATTGCCTGTAGTTTGTGCTTCATAATTATTGCCTGATTATTTATTTAAATTTTTACCAACAAAAGTGTCAAAGATATTTGTGATAACTTTCAATAGGTACTTACTACCTACACCGCCAATGACCATGCAAAGTAGAATTGCTGAGTCATGGTTAGCTGCATAGACCTTGGTGAAGTATTCTGTGTGAAGAACCGCAAGAGAAAAGACTCCACACAGAGCACTGTCAATGATTACAGTCCCGAAATTATCATGATTTAGGATGCCGCGAAGAAATGAGATTACGATCGTAAGAATAATACTTGAACCTTCATTCCCAATATATTGCGCGATGGATGAGATACGATTTAGCATAATATTTATTTTAAGTTAATTAAGATTCTCCCCAATATTAGTTTTGACTGATACTGTACTGTTTCAATCCATTAAGTTAACGACGTTTTCTGCCTTAATGTGTGTGTATTTTGCCAACATAGTAATACTTTTGTGGCCTGATATGCATTGTAATTGCAGTGCACTCAGACCCTTTTCGGCATATCTTGTTATGCAAGTGTGCCGCAGTGAGTGGAAACATGCGCCAATTACTCCGGCTTTATTACATGCCCTTTCAAATGCTTTAGATACACTTTTCGGTTTAACTCCGAATAGGCAAGAAGTGGGAGTACATTTATCACAGAGACCTTTTAAAATTGATTCCGCATTTGTTGAAAGAGGGACGCTTCGACTCTCCCCATTCTTAGTGACACCACCACTGAGATGGACTATTTTCTTATCGAAAAATACCATTTTAGGTGTGATTGAAAGAATTTCATTCCTCCGCATTGCGGTCTCATAGGCTACTATTGCGATGCTTTGCATCTGAGGTGATAGGAATTTCAATATTTTTTCGAATTCAACTTTAGTGAGAACTCTATCTCTTGGCTTGCTTGCTTTAGGTTTCCTAACATCGGCAGTAACGTCAAAATCAACTAATGTTAATTCTTTCGCCCATCTTAAAAACCGGGATAAGAGTTGAATTTCTAATCTTACTGTAGTTGTAGATACCTCCATCAACCTCTTATCTCTATATTCAACAACTCTTAACTTCGTAATGTTTCTTAAATCTTCTTGAAAGAAACGTGAAAGAGTGTTCAACTTAAACTTGATTGTTTCATAACCTCCACGTTGCACCCCCTTTACTGTCATCACATTAAGTAGATATTTATCCGACAAGGAAGCTAAGTTATTAATTTTACCGTTCTCATTTATCCATTTTTGGGCATCCTTAAGATTACTGAATGTTTTAGCAAGCTTTAGATCGTTAACTTTAATGCGAGCTTGGTAATTCCCAGATGGGAGTATTCTGACATTTCCCATGCATACCCCTTCTAATCTATATTATGAATAAGCCCACTAAATTAGGTGCTCAATATGCCTACGCTATTCCACAGACCTCTAGTACATAAGACGACAATGTTTGAATTTATTCGTGATTCTAAGCCAATAAAAGATATAGAAATCCTTATTGATGCATTACTGCCTTTCTCCCAGATTGCACATTTAAAATCAAATCAAAGATATGAATTAGCACACAACGGGGAGGATATCTGCTGGCTGATACTTAAAGGTTCGTTGACTGTTAGGAGGGCCACTGATGACCTAATCATGTGCAGGATGACCCCTCCTGCAATACTCGGGCTTGCATTGATTACATACCCAAGTACGAATCTTTACCTACAGGTTGATGACAGGTCAGAGGTAGCAACCCTGCCCATCGAAGTTCTTGAATCGACGCTAGACAAGTATCAATTATGGAAGTCTGTAGCTAGTGTTCAGGCATATGTAACTCAAGCGCTAGTAATTAGGGAGTCAACGTTAGTAGTTAGGTCTGCTTATGAAATTATCTGCAATCAACTACATTACCTCATGGGGGAACCCATCCAACATCGCCGCGCATACACTGTCACCAACTACATCCTTCAACGAACCCATATATCGAGAAGTAGCATAGTTAAGATACTCCGTCAGTTACAGGATGGTGGATACATTGTTATGAAGAACAACAAGTTGGTGTCTATAAATTCCCTCCCAGAAGGTTACTAATTCGTGCCAAACACTTTATCAAAAAATACTCTTAACTCGTTGTAAATCAATAATAAAGTGACTCCAAGAAACGAACCTATTAAGTCTGGAGTCACAGAAAGAATGAATAAAGAAAAATGAAGGAGTTATGACGGACATTGGCGCCTGAAGCATTGGTCATAAAAACAGCACACATAATGATATAGCGCATATTTTCGACTGAACACATCGTTGTAGCTTATAAATTGGCGAAAATATCTCCCGTTTTGCCACCTGAATACATTAATTTCAATAACGTGCTTTCAGCCCTAAAGAAAATTTTGGTTATGCCGACATCT
>Ga0153981_1000014_pt1 | contig 54002 bp, 101 predicted proteins | sample TSGA065MetaG_FD_104714 | JGI IMG/M metagenome (GOLD analysis project Ga0153981, IMG submission 104714) | Attine ant fungus gardens microbial communities from Georgia, USA - TSGA065 MetaG | ecosystem: Host-associated > Fungi > Mycelium > Unclassified | place: USA: Georgia, Magnolia Springs State...
ATTCCGCAGCTGGGGTTTTGTTATACTTCCATTTTCCATTCCTAAAACTCATATCAAATTGTTTTTCCGCTGGCAGGTTTAGATTGTTGGATACGTTAGCCCAATCGTCCACGATAGCCGCCGCAAGAAAGCCCTGCTCACTATGTTCAACTGCCCATTCGTACAGTAATTCCATTATGGTCTTTAGCTCTTCAAATTTGTTTCCCATTGTCTTTACTCCCTTCTGCGCACCCCTGATACATGCTGAACAGTATATCAAACAGTTTCGCCACCTCTTCAATTGTGTAGGCGGTGCCAGGGTCACATTTTGCATGCTCATTAATCCAACCTGCGATCTGACAAAATGCGCTGTCGAAATCTTTATCGGCATCCCGCGCCACGAAATCCAGCGCGGTCAACCTTACTATTACTTTTTCCATTGCTTTCCTCCTTTCACTGGACAAGCATCTTCCCGCATGATTTGCAGTAAGCATGTATATGATTATTCGTGCCACCTCTGGAAAAGCGCATTATGCCGCCACATGTGCAAGTTATTTCTTCTTTACCCTCTTTCTCGGATTTTTCAATTAATTCAAGAAATTGATTTAATTCCCTTATCTTTAATTGGATTAATTCGTCCACGCTTTTACCTCTCTTTGCAAAAACTAATTTATGCTCCTACTCCATAAGGATCATCTGGCTCCCAATCAGCCCGTAGTTGACACTTCTCACATTTAGGCTTATCCCTGCCAATACACAAGGGATAAGGATTATTCTGTTCTGGTGTATAACACTCTGGGTATTCGTATTTTTCACCCTCCTGCGCCTGTTTTACACCCGTTGCCATGTCCCGAATATATTCATGCGGCACATCACAGTTAACCGCATTCATAAGCAATTCAGATAATGTTGCCTCTTTCATCATTCTATAAAAATCCGTAAATGTAACTTCCACTCTGTCTTCTTTTGATAAAGCATCTATAAAACCCATCGTTTTTCCTCCTTGACTTTAATTTATCTTAACGGTAATGGGCGGCATTATTTCCGGCTCCCTCTCCGGCCGCACACGGGCGGGATTAGTCCGCACAATGAATGGATTGAGTGCGCCGTCATTGATGACGTGGCAGTACTCCGGATCGATTTTCTTATTTTCTTGCTTCAAAGTCACGGTTTCCTCCAATCACATTGCCCAAATCATCCATCTCGTCCCACAAATAGCGGCCTTTCCCACTGTTTCGCCACTGTCCCATGCCCCTCAGTTCTCCGTAATCAAGCCACTCCCTCACGGCATTGATATGTGCGTCACACAGGCACGAAATTGTAAAATCAATATAGGCACCCGCCGGAATGGTCTCGCTGTTTGCTAAGGCAATCCGTTCGCCCTGCGCTGTCTGCCCTCTCAACGGACGCTGGCAGTTTCCGATTTCTCCGACAAAAACAATTGGTATCATCCGCTCTTTTACGAAAATCAACCCATCAATTTCCTTTTTGTACGCTTTGATTTTCGACGAAGCTGAATTGGGCACCTTCCGTAGGCAGCCGCAGGCGTCCTTGAAAAATCCTTTCACCTGATAATCCCACATGATGGGATGTCCCTCTTTGTTGCGCGGGAAGATGGTCATTGATTTTTCAATCACTTCATCAACTCCGACCGCTGCGACTTCTTCGGCCCGTGTTGGTGCGTCAGGTGCGTTGGATGCGATAAATGTGCTGTGAATCTCCGGATCACTGCTTGCCGTTCCTAAAATTTCCTCCGCAAATGTTACTCTTACTTTTAATTCCTTCATTTCTGATCTCCTCTTCTTTGTTGATATTTTAGTTTTTGAATCCTGTGCTGTGCCTTTGCGCTGCTGCACTGTGCATGGCCGTTCCTTTGCTGTGACCTGCCTGGCCTGGCTGTGCAATTCCTCGGCTATTCAAGACTATCCACAACCACGCCCAGCGATGCTCTGCCTATACCCTGCTACCCACAGCCTCGCCACTCCTTTGCAACACTTTGCCATGCTCCGCCGTGCCCTTGCCATACTCCGCCATGTTATCCTGCGCTATGCCTTTGCAACGCGCTGCGTTTCCTTTACAATGCCATCCCTCGCCCTGCCTTGCTCTGCCGTTGCCGTGCAAGTCGTCGCAATTCCTTCGCTGCTCATCACCATGCCGAGCTACTCCCTTGCTATGCCGTGCCCCGCTGATCAGCGCCATTGCCCTGCCTAGCCATGCCTCGCTACTCCTTTGCCAATCGGCGGTTAGCACTGCCTTTGCCATTCGTAGTCCCGCCTTGCTCTGCCAACCATCGCTTTGCTTTGCCATTGCATCTCATTGCGTTGCCATTCCTTTGCTATGCCCAACTCAGCCCTTCGATGCCAATCCTTTGCTATGATCAACGCTTCTGTGCCCTGCCATCCCTTTGCTTGGCGATACCACGCTTCGCTCTGCCGTCGCCCGGCCGTGCATTGCCATTCCTTTGCAAATCACCGTCTTGCCCTCCGGCATCCGGCAAATCCAAGCCGGTGCGCTCGTAAAAATACTTCCGTGATATCCGTCCGGCCACAATGTAAAATCCTTTCGCTGTCAATTCTTCATTGAACTGCTTAATGATCTTGTAAGCCGTGTTTCTTGACACATTCATCAACTCTGCGACCTCTGTCGCCCGCATGATTGGTGCTGGCATAATGTCACCTCCTTATCCGACTTTTTCATCACTTGCGATGGTATGTAGATTGAATATAGTGGATATTGTCGTAAACAACATCTGCTTCTCTTTAGGGGACAATTCATCCGTTCCATTCAAGATTTCTTCAATCTGATCAAGGCGCTCTTTCAACTTTTTGGATTTCTTCACTTTCTCACCCCGCTTTCCGTTTGTTTTTTAGGCAATAAACTTGTTGATAAAATATTGCTGGCCGTATCCTGTTACCTTGGTTGTCTTGCTAATAGTTGTATGCCCATCGGAATGGGTGATTGCAGTTTCCTTAACTTCGAAAAGTTTCATCTCCATACTGCGTTGCGTGGGGGCATTGTAGTCAGTTCCCTTCCGACGGATCAGATAGCCATTATTTCTTAAATATTCAAATAACCGCTTCTCGCCGGTATCTACACCGTTTTGTTTTAGGATTTTCGCCAGTTCGCCAATCAAGATCGATGTCTTGCTTGTGGCTACCGCATCGGCAAATAATGCTTTGGGCTTCATTTCGCCAATTAGTTTGTCTTTGCCGGCAATAATGTTTTGAGCGACAACAAGCGCATTTGCTACAATCTGTTCTGGTGTCAAGTTTTCCTGATTTGCAATATACCCACCATTATTTCTAATTGATGGCAGTACTTCGCTCGTCACCCAATGCTTGAATCGTTTCGCCGACTCTAGTTTGCTGCTAAGAATAAGGGCATACATTCCGGACTCGTTTATAATTACCGCTTTGCTTTTGTAATTCGAACCCGTACCCTGTAATAGGGTGGTGGTTTTATCATCATCATCTACGTGCTGACTTATTGCGTTTTCTGTTTTCGCATATCCCAATGCTTTTGCGATGTCCCTTCCCACAAAATATGTTTCGTTATTCAGTTGTACTGTTCGTATTTGCCCGAACTCTTCGTTGCTAAATATCTGCAATTCCTTCATTAACTACCTCACTTTCTTTATCAATATCTTGTCCGCTATAGACATTATATCACCCATGTTGGTCTGTGTCAAACATTATTTTTAAAATATTGTTGTTTACAGACATTCAATTTTGTGTTATTATATTATTAAGGAGGAATGCTATGGTAAATAGGATAAAAAAATTGAGAAATGAAAATGATATGACGCAGGAAGAATTCTCTAAACGAATCAACATAAGTCGTTCAAACCTTGCAGGTATAGAGACAGGAAAAGTCGGAATCACGGATAGAATCATAAACGATATCTGCCGAGAATTCAATATAAACGACATTTGGTTGCGGACCGGCAAGGGCAATATGAAAAAAGATCTTTCCATAGAAGAAGAAACATATGGACGATTCGGGAAGATAATGGAAGTGGGAAGTCCCATAAAGAAAAACATGGCTACAATGCTATTAAAGATAGTAGAAACACTTCCAGACGAACAGTGGGAAAGCATATATGAGGAATTTAAGGCCTGCATCGACAGGGTAGAAAGGGCAGAAAAAGAGAGCGAAGACTAATCCTCGCTCTCTAAAACACTCCTTATTAAACTAATGAGACTTTTCAGGAATTTTGCGCTATGTATTTTGTCAATCAATTCATGCAGTTCGTTTTTGAGACTATCCACGTATACACACCCCTTTCACTGTCAGCAAGCCAGATATTCATTACAGATTTGCCGATGTGTATATTATAACTGCACGCCAACATCATGTCAACAGGAAAATAGAACACAGGTTCGACTTATTTCAAAGTTATTCGACAAATAGAAAAGGAGGAATTGAAATCATGCCAGCATACAAAGATGAGGCCAGAAAGACATGGTATTGCAAATTTTCATACACTGATTGGACGGGAAAACAGCGGCAGAAGTTAAAACGCGGTTTCCCGTCGAAGAAAGAAGCCGCTGCTTGGGAGCGTAATTTTTTAGAACGGCAGCAAGGAAGCCCTGACATGACCTTTGGGACCCTCTGTGCGCTCTATGTGGAGGATATCACCTTACACATTAGGGCATCCACGGTCAAGGGCAAGACAGGCCGTATTAAGAATCATATACTGCCATACTTCGAGGATAAGCGTGCAAACGAAATAACAACCGCCGATATTCGGAAATGGCAGGGAATTATTATAACAAAGGAATTCAGTCCAACATACCAGCGGCTGATAAACAGGGATCTTAATTCTATCTTTAATTTTGCGAAAAAGTATTACAAATTGAACGCTGATCCATGTGCGCCAATAAAGGCTATAGGAAAATCAAAGGCGGGGCGCATGGATTTTTGGACACAATCCGAATTTATTACTTTTCTCGGATGTGTTGAAAAACCGGAAACTAGATTGGCTTTTCAAATTCTTTTTTACACAGGTGTGCGTTTTGGTGAGCTGATGGCTATTAATCCGGCTACGGATATTGACTTGAAAAACAAAACCCTGACCGTATCAAAGTCCCACTATCGAGACCACGGCGAAGACATAATTACACCCCCAAAAACCGAAAATAGCAATCGCGTTGTTGCGCTGCCACCTTTTTTAACTGATTTAATTGAAGATTATATGAGCCATATCTATGATATTCAGTCCAGAAACAGGTTATTTTTGTTCTCGCGCTCGAAATTAAGAAGAGCAATGAATAGAAGCTGCCAGCAATCCGGTATCAAGCAAATTCGGGTACATGACATTAGGCATAGCCACGCTTCCATGTTGATAGAGATGGGGTTTTCTCCCATATTGATAGCCGAAAGAATTGGCGATACCGTCGAGATGGTTAACAACACCTACGGCCACCTGTATCCCAACAAGCATAAGGATGTGGCTGATGCATTGGCTCAATCGTATCAAAACTGTATCACGGGCTGAAATAAACTGGCAAAAATGACGTAAAATCGTTGATTTCAAGCATTTTTTGAATGACTCTACCTGAATTGATAATTTTATATTCTTACATAATTTACATATTTTTGGTATATATTTTAACGTTTGGTATCAGGAAAAATGATTTTCACAGGATGTGCTAAAATAAAACGTATCATTTTCGTATCATCCAAGGCGAAAAAGAAGCAAGGGCATCAGCCCTAATGCGCCATAATGCTAAACAAATGTAAAAGTTTAACCCCGGCTTGCCACCGGGGCTTTTTTAATATTTGTATCCCATCTTTTCTTCTTTTTTCTCTGCCGCATCGTGATTGTTATAATTTGTGCTCTCATAGATCATAAGATCGTGTAGGGCAGTACCCTGCGCTTTCATATCGGCATATCTCTTAATCTTACGGTTCAAGTCCACGATAGCGCACTTGATACATCCGGCGCGCTCGTACAGCGGACAGGCCAAATCTCTAAGGCATAACGGTGCCACAAACATGTTCGCGCTCTCATGTAGCTTCCAGTACATATCCCACAATCCATTCCGGTATTCCGTTAAGAACGTTTCAACGCTATTAACATTAGGAAACGACGCGTTCGCCTTCTGGGGATAAATCTCAACCTCGAACAAGTCAAAGGCTTCTGATTGTAGGTATTTTCGGATATTTTCGTCCTTGGTACCTTCCATGCGCGCTTCCCGCTTTTTCCCTTGGATGCCCATGGACAGGGCTTTGACAAATGCTGTGTTTTCAAATTCCTCAAACGCATACAGATAATTCACAGTATTTTGAATCTGTCTTATGCAGTCGGCTTTATTGACCATTTTCCTACCTCCTAAAAATAAGATGTCCGCGGATTCCCGTCCATCATCTCTGTATGCATGCCGTCGCGCATTTCTTTCCACTTCTCAACATGCTTTCTGTTTTCCAACAAAACATGCAGATCGTATTCTTCTTTCGTGAGTTTCTTGGATTCAGACTTGATCAGGCCGTCAATAGCCATGTCAAGCTTTTCGATATATTTTTGCACATGCATGGCAGCCTCCTAACAAACTTTTGTAACGACGGTTTCGAAGTTACTAAAGACAGCTCCGACACCCGTGTCGACAAATGTAAGCGTGGTTATCGGATTTCCGCACGGGCCGCAATCCGGCTTAACTCTGACAAGGGTTTCAAAGTCCAGATTAACGATCGTGGTGACTGCGCCACTGGTTGCCGTGGCTTCTGCTCCGGGATACAGAACCCCATCGACAAATAGCTGTACTGTGATGTCTCCAGCTACGCCGGATTCTGCTGCATCGGCATTGAAATGTACCATGTAGATTCCCGGCTTGTTAAGATCGATTCCGGCAGAACCGGCAGCGTGAGTAACGGTACACCCGGTGATGATTCGGTTGTTGTTAAATGCAAGGGCTTCCCCTGTGACAACGGTTTGGTCTGAATTTGTATATGTGTCTAACATTTTAAAATCCTCCTTAAAATAAAAATAAGTGTGGGCTATCCCACACGGCGTTTAAATGGTGCGGATATGCACTCTATTGCTATATTCTTTTGTTCATGGCTCACTAATCTTTTCTCGGATATCCCGCAAAACCTCAAGCGCTTGCTTTCCGGTTTGGGCGCTCTGCCTGTTGTTTTCGACATTCTGCTGGCTCAGCCGGACATTTTGAGCGTTCAGCGCAATGTTTCTATAATTCAATCCAATAATCTCTACCGTCAGAGCAAGGATGGCTATATTGACAAGCAGGTTAGACCATTCGGCACCGTTATTCCTTCGGTTTTGCAGGTTGTGCATTTCCCATTTTGTTCAGCGTGTCAATTCCCTGTCCGGCGAGTTGCTGGAGTGCGACGCCAAACTTATCTCTTGCGGCCGGGTTCCCAAGCAGGTAGCCAGCACCAAGGAAAATCAATCCTGTAACATTCATGCCATCACCTCTATTCGCAGATCATCCAGCAGGGCAACAACCGTCACCCCGCCAGTCGATCTAATAACTTGATTATCTGTTACGCAACGCCATACTCGTATCCGTCGCACTTGCCGCGTCTCGGATAGTTGCATTCATGGTTGCGCGGTGGATAATCGTAGATGGTCGGCTCGCCGCCACAAGCATAGAACGGAGGCCGTTTCGGGACTTCACATTCCAGCATGCCGATGCGCTGGTTGGTGCAGTTGATAGCACCCAGCACCTGGTCGATCTTGCGCTCGGTGAACGCCTCGTTATTCATAGTCTGAATCTTTGTATTCTGCTCTGCGATCTTATCGCGCAGATCCTGAATGTAATTCTGCTCAATCAGTGTGCGGGTCTTTTCGCCTTCACAATGAACCTCTTTCTGTGTTGCACATGCGGTTTTCCACACATCTTGATCGGTTTTCCAGATGTCCTTCTCAACGCAACATAACTTGTCTTTCAAGTGAGATTCCTGCTCCCAGTTACTTTCGTCTTTGTAGGTAGGTTGTACACAAGGACCGCAGCCGCAGCCATTGCCGAAGCCGTAGCCCGGATAGCCGTGATCATAGCCGCCGTGTCCGTGTCCATCCTTGAAAAGACACCACAAGACAACAACTACAAGCAGAATGAGTATTCCGCTGCCGCCGAAGCCGCCGCCGTAACCAACACCACCATAGCCAATGCTGGGATATCCAACGTTGTCTACCATTTCATTGCCGGAACTATTAAATGCCATAGTATTTCTCCTTTCTGGTTTTGTTTTATATCAAAGGCACAAGGCCATTAATATCTATACTTTTGGATACCGCGAACTGTCGAATCTCGGTTTTGCATCCCTGCCGGATGGAGCCGCGTTACTTTTGCCCGGACCGTTTGCATTGACCGCATTTCCCAGATTGTCAACCATCGATTTGAGGTTGCTTGTGTCCAGTCCTAATTTGGACGAATATTTTCCGTATTTGTTGAACATGCTATTTATAAATTCCTTGTCAACTCCCATGCTTCGAAGTGTATCGATTCCGGAATTTGGATTATTGATCAGGCCCGGAAGCACCTTTTTCCCTTGTGCCAGAGCCTCTTTTACCTGCTGCGGGCTTCTGCCCGTTATCTGCGCTATTTTGCTCGTCTGACTTTCCGCGAGATTCAGCGCCATATCTATCATCGACATTCGATCCAGCTCCTTTCAGTTCTTTTATTTCTGCATTCAATGCGCCTATAGCTTCCAGCAACTGCTGGTTGATTCTGGCCTGCTCCATGGCCTGCTCCATGGCAATTTCTTCGGCGCTTTTTTGCGGAGTAATCACACCCAGCTCAACGAGTTTGTCGTAATAATTTTTAATGATTTCTTCTTGATCCTCGATTAACTTCAAAAGCTCGGTTTCCCGCTCGTTATCAATTCCGATCTTGTCTCTCGCTCCCCGGTAATTAGCGTTGTAGATATCACCGTTTTCGCTTATTAATCCCGTAAATACATTTTCGGCGCTATACCTTGTGTAACTTTCTTCATATGCCATACACTTCTCCTCGTGGCTTCAATGACATTTCGTTCATTAACCCGACAATGCCAATATTTTCAATACAGTCGATGGACAAATAAAAATCATATATTTCCCCTGCTTCTTCTGCCGTATATCCAACTTTCGTCATTCGGTCAATAAACTGCTTTTCGCTCATATAATTTTCCGTACCTCCGCAATAAAGTCATCCAGCGGCACGCCGTAGCTTCTGGCAACGCTCTCGCCACACTGAACACCGTTTTGCAGCATTAATTTGAATCGTTCCCGCTGTGCGTCGCCCATCCCGTTCACAAAGAGTCTAGCGCAGTTTTCGGCAGTGACTGAATGACTGTCGGTTTCTTTCTTTTTGCCGGCCGGTGCGTTCTTGGGTGCCGGCGGCTGAATCAAGTTACTTACCATCTCCAAACCTCCCGTAGCTCATTGACAAAACAATGCACGCAGCTTCAATAAAATCCTTGCTGAAATGCTTCTTTTCCTTGGCTTCTTTGATTGCGTCAAGCGTCATTTCCGTTAAATCTGTTAAGGCTTCGTCTAATTTGTCAATCACGCTGAAACCTCCTGTCACGTTCATTTCTTATATGGTAATTTTAAGGGATTTCGGGGAAAGAAAAGCATTTGAATAATGCTTATAAAACTTAGGAAAGGTGTTGAAAAAATACAATAAAAAAAGAGACCTCTTATAATCAAAGAAGTCTCTTGTGCCTGAATCTATCTCGTTTTTCTCCTGCCAACGCTTGCCGGATACAGCACAACGGGCAGGCCGTCCGGCTGATTCTTAAAAAAGGCAGAATTTCTATAGTCCAGGGTATACCCATTGTCAAAAGCAAACTTGGCGCAGTCGGGATACTTTTCAATGTGTGCCGTTACTCTACCGGCAAAAAGAATATATCCGTTTTCGTTGTAATCAGCGCTCTTTAATTCGTCAATGCTTTCCGAAATACAATCCAGAATGTTTTTTAACACCAGATTTTCCAGTTCTAATTTTTCAGTCCTTGTCATAACGTTCCTCTCTGCCCCGAATACCGCTGGAGCTGGTATGTGCTTTTATCCAAAAATAATCAGCGTCAACATGAATGCCATAACCATTCCCATCATAATCAGCGCAAACAGATAGTCGCTGCTAAAATGCAATTCCCGCTCGTACCGCTGTAATCTCGATGCCTTGAGGAATGCGTCCTTGTCTTTTTCTATATGTTTAATCGTCTTGCAAAAATCCTTGAATACCTCTCGTTCGCTCTTGTCTTTCATAATATCTTACCGCCTTTCTGTGTGTATACACTTTTCACGAGAGTATATACGCACCTCACAAAAGTATCACTGCCAATTCTTTCTAAGTAATCCACGATTGATTTAATATACGTTTCGCGTTCGGTCATAATTTTTTACCTCCTCCGCACATGCTTCTCACAAAGTAGTACGCGCACCTTGTCAGTGTCACATTATTGGTTCTCTCTAATATTTCCATGATTAACTTGATATACTCCTTATGTTCTGCCATGATTTATATCTCCCTTCATCTCTGCACGCCGTGTATAGCCTGATGTTTTTTTACTATTCCTTCAAAAATCTGCCGCAATTGCTTATCTTTGCTGATAACATCCATCTTTGTCAGAGTTTTTGCTTCGGTTTTAGTAGCTCCTCGCCTCACCATATCTTTTCTGCGACGGATTAAGCGGCTGCCCAGCAGGATGCCGGAGCTTTCCTCCAGCTCTTTGTATATCATTCCCCGGAACTTGACCGGGCTTAAATGATATGTCGCTACCATCGCATTGATTGCGCCGTTCATATCAGCGCTCCAGTGGTCAATGCTCGGGTTTGCAAACACTTTTAGTGTGGTTTCCAGCTTCGTCGCTGATTCCTGCGCTGTCTGCTCAATGACGGCAAGGCGCCGATCTTGGATTTCCAACAGTTGCCCCTGGGCTTCTAATTTCCGCTCAAGCTCAACGGTGTTCTGTGCCATTTGGAGAATCATTTCGGCTTGCGTAAGCTGAGGGAGGGTGTAGCCTCCTTGTTTGCGGATAGATGGCAGCACTTCGGACGTAACCCAACGTTTGAATTTCTTGGCGCTTGGAAGCTCGCTCATAATGATTAGGGCATACATGCCAGATTCGTTGATAAGAGTCGTTTGCTGTTCGCCTCCTCTTGAAGGGATACCTCGTTTCAGGGTATCCTCTGCATCCACATGCCGGATTACTGCGTCATAGGGCTTTGCATACCCCAGAGCGGTCGCGATATCCCTACCAACGAACCAGCCTTCTCCATCAATATCCACTGTCCTGACTTCTCCGAATTCTGGATTGTTAAAAATCTGTAATTCATTCATAATAAAAAATCTCCTCTCAAATTTCGTGCTTGAAGGAGATCTCTGCTCATGCTATAATATTCATGAGAGAAATCTCGCCCAGAACACTTGCCAAACTTTCCACGGTGGAGCGAGTGTTCTATTTTTTTGCCCATTTTAAAACTTCTTCTTTTTCAATCCTCCAATCTCTTCCTAATTTGAATCCTTGCAATTCACCAGATTTTAATGCACGTTTAACAGTCATCTCGCTAATTTGCAAAAATTCTGCTAATTGTTTTGGCGTTATAATTTCTGGAAGATTTTCTAAACCCAAACATATCACCTCCTGTAATTTATTATAACTAACTATAACATACTATTACAAACATGTCAATATCTTTTTGGGAATGATTTTCGAGTTGCAATTTTCCACAATCTACCATATAATAATTTCATCAAAAGAGAAAGGGGGATATAAACATTTGAAAATAATTAAAGCCTTTCTAATAATTAGTATTTTATCGATTTTATTTGCCGGGATTATGCAGATTTCATTCTTGTCAGAAAACGCAAAGTTTTTACTATTTATATCTATAATTATTCTGTGGATGATAAAAAAGAATTTTCTTAAAATTAGAATTTTATTTTTAAAAATCGGAATGAAAATTCAAAAGACAAAAATGTTTTTTTCGAAGATAGGACTGCGTTTAATTAATGTGAAATTTCGTTTTAGCAACATAAGGCTAGGGAAATCGGATGCAACCCCTAGATATTCAAGTATGTCCGATTCTGCTCCCGTAGTTGCACCGTTAGACTCACTGACAGACGGCTACGCATTCGAGGCTTACATAGCCGATCTACTCTTGAAAAATGGCTATAGCAAGGCATCGCCAACACAAAAATCCGGAGATTTTGGTGCTGATGTAATAGCTGAAAAAGATGGTGTGAGATATGCTATTCAATGCAAGTTATATAGTCAACCGGTAGGAAATAAGGCTGTAGGGGAAATTCTTGCTGGAATGCAATATTACAACTGTCACGTGGGGGTTGTGGCGACAAATAACACTTTCACAAAAGCTGCAATCGAAATAGCCCAAAAATCGAACGTATTGCTGTGGGATAGGAGCGTGCTATTAAAAATGGCTCCAATACCAAGTCCAGAGCATTTCAATTCATATCAATCGTCTTACCGCCTTAGACACAATCTCCAGTCAGAGGAATGTAGTGATAATGAATTGTATTTACATGCGGTGGAATGTGCCTTGGAAAAAGGAAAGGTATCTATTGGATCACTGCAAAGGGAATTGGGTATAAAATTTAATTGTGCATTTGCCATTGTGGAAAAAATGGAGAAAAATGGAATCATTGATTGTTCCGACGAATCAACTTACCGTCACACATTAATATCAAACGAAAAATGGATAGAGATAAAGTCCGGGCAAAACATTTCATAATGTAAAAGCCAACACTAATTTGCCGGCTTTTATTTCAAAGTTATTTTTTAAATTGCACTTTCCCGCTATTTATCATATAATAATCTCATCAAAAGAAAAGGGGATATAGATCATGAAGAGAGTGGGAATTATTTTCGCATTGGCATTGATCGCCGGAACTACTACGGCCTGCGGGGGAAGTTCTCTGACCGCAAGCACGGCAGCGCAAACGACGACCGCAGAAACGGAAGTAGAAACAGAAATTGAGGCAGAAATCGAAACAGTGGCAGAGACTACTGCGAAGCCGGAGACTACCGCGGGGAAAGATGAAGAAACATTAAAAAATGAACAACTGGCCATTATAACTAGCGTCAGCATTGTCGAACAGAGTACAGAGTATAAATCTCTCTACCCGGACATGGTTCAGTGGATACTTGAAAACAAATCAGGAAATGTTATTAAAAATTATACGGTTTCTGTTTTGGCCTATGATGAAAATGGATATCCGGTCAAAGTTGAGGGGCAATACGACTATAAACCCGGATTTGAAAAATCAGTGCTCGCAGAAGCGGTAAATGTTCAGCCGGACACAACTCACGGAGATGATTATGGCTATGGCCTGGGTACGAATCATGGAATCGCTTATGCAATTGTTCTTGTGAAAGAATTGGAATTTTATGATTCCGATACTTGGAAGAACCCCTATTATGATATTTGGATTAAAAAGTATAAAGAAAAACCAATTTCGCTCGATGATTTGAATGCTATGTATAATTAGCACGTCTTTTTTAAAGCCAGTGATTAAACTCACTGGCTTTAAATTGAGTCTTATGTTTCTATCGTCTGTCTAATGACAGGGATAGTTCTGGCGTTAATGTCTGATATGTTTTCTGATATTCGACTGTTGCTAAATCCTCCAACACATAAACATCCTCGCCAGTGATATGCACATTTGTCCAATATTCCCCTTCATAATATACAATTGTTCCATCCGATAGACCTTTTAAGAGTTTGGATAATTCAATCGATCCGCACCGATACCACGTTCCCCCATAAGGCGGCGCGCCAACGGATGAAGCGGTTTCTGCTGGACTGGCAGTATGGGCTTTCCAATAATACCCGCCATAATAGACCACGGTTCCGTTTGCCTTTCCTTTATTTATCGCATCCTGCCCGTCAGCGTTGCATATTTCCCATTTAACGCCCATTTCCGAATATAATGGCGGCGGTGTGTTCGGGTCTTTCCATACGCCGTTGCTTCCTATTTGATATTCACCAATAGTGGTATCATGCGCCATTTTTCCATCCTCGTAAAAATAAAACCATCCCATCGTAAAAAGCACCCATCCCGTGAGCAATTCGCCGTCTGCATTGCGGTAATACGAATCAGAACCAATGTCCTCCCATCCGGCAAACGCATTCATAACTGGTGTTGATAATAAAACAAATGCCAAAATAAAAATAGTTCCTAATTTCTTCATACCTCGCATTCTCCTTTTCTTTTTTTCTAATTATAACAGATTGCGGAAAAATTGTCGATAGGTGGGAGACGGGAAAGCGATCCCGTCTTTTTCTTCTTTCTCAATGCAAAAAAAGTTTGAAATATCTGTAAAAATCTCTTGACAATCTAACACTATAGTGTTATGATAGTATTAAGTTAAGGAGCACAAAACACACAATAAAAGGAGAATAAAACTATGAGAACACCAACAGCAAAAGAAATTACCGAGATGAAAAGTATAGTTAAGAAAGCAACTGGAAGAAACATGAAAGACATCGAAATCACATCTTATAGTGCCAGCGTAATCGGTTATAAGTATTTCGCTACAAACCATGATCGCGTAACTAATAATTACACCCATGGAACGGTTGGGGTGTAATATGAAATTACAAGAATTCAGAGTCCGGGCCGGATACTCCCAGTCCGGACTTGCGGAAGCAACGGGGATATCTTATTCGTTAATTCGTAACATAGAACAAGGCCAGAAGCGGATTGGTGGAATGTCAGGAGAAAAGCTGTACAAGCTTGCGCTGGTGTTAGGATGCCGCATGGAGGATTTTCTTGACACGGGCAGTCTTGTGCGAGAAACTACGAAGAATTATGCAAAATTGACTTGGGGGAGTTTAAGGACAGAGGAACAGGAGATGCTTCTTGACGGCGCGAATGCAGTTGACGGAAGAACCGGAAACAATATGACTGGCAGTGGCGAATGCATCATTGATCTTTCTGCATACCCATTTTCGATTCTCGGAAAGATTGTAGATGGGGGGATTGAAATTGCCAATACGGCAGCCATATATAATAGCGAGAAATAAAAGTGAAAAAGCTTGAAATACTCGTAAAAACCCCTTGACAAACCATCGATGTCGGTGGTATAATAAGGTATAAGATAAAGAGAGCGGAGGGAATAAAGATGGCAAAGTATACTATTAATCACACATGCGGACACAAAAGCGAGGCTGAACTTTTCGGGAAAAACGAGTATAGAAAAAGCAGAATCGCATATCTTGAAACTACTACATGCGCAGCATGTCGCGCAGAAGAAAAAGCCCAAGAATCCGGCGGCGAGTGGGTCAAAATGTCTTACAAGGAGTATAAGGCCGAATACAGCCATTGCGAAAAAATGGACTATGATCCAAAGGACAAAACAATCATGGTCTTAGTAGCTCCTAAAACAAATAAGCAACTGGCCGTAGAGGAGATGAAGGAGCTGGGCATCCCTGAAAAAGCGATTGAGCATGCATTTAATACCGGCCACGAAAAGTATAAAGAAAATTATCAAAGAGTACTGGAAAAAACAAAAGGGCAGGAACTTCCCGCGGAACAGCAAGAAGCTAAAGAAACGATCGAAGCCGTAATTAAAGTTTTTGAAAAATACGATTTATAAGGAGGAAACATGAAAGTAAAAGGCGTATGGAATATAAAGCAAATGCCCGTGAAGTACGTGGCAGAACTGGAAAATGGAGAGTTGGCGACATTTAACATAGTCCCATTCCGGACCGTATCAGCCGACGAATTAACCCCGTTCAAAGGACATCACCCGATCTGCCAAAACAGCACCGCAATGCCGGAATATCTATATAGGTTTTATGACTTAGAATCGGCGGGAGCGGCGAAAGAGGGATATAAAAAAGTAAAAAAAATGTTATTATCTGAATGGGCGAAAAAAAACGGCATTAGTGATGTCACGGCCAGACAAAAAGCGCAAAAGGGGTTGCTGGAAACTGCCGAAAAAAGCGGTAAGTTCTGGCTGATCGATGAAGACGAACCGAATGTAGATAATCGCACAAGGAAACCCGCACCGGCGGGAGAAAGAAGGATAAAATGAAAAAATATGAAATATTATATATTTCTGGAGCAACCGGATTTGGGTGGGAGCATGCCTGTGATAGCATAAATGAAGTTGAATCTATGATAGAAGAAATAAAGAATATACATACTGCAATGGTAACTGTTTATGATAATATTTTAAATGATTTTATTTTTTATAAACACGCTTTATCTAAACCCGATATCGATTTTCTTCATGATTACAATAGGGATTTGCGAACAACAACACGTAAAAGAAAATAATCGTTCTCTGGATGGTATCCGGGGAGAAGGGTAATAAAGATGAAAGACAATTCATGTCAGCAGTACTATTTTCAAAATAGCGACAAAGCTGAAAACAATGAAATTCCCCGCGAAGAGTGGGAAAAATGGTATGCAGAGCACTGTGCTAAATGCCCTTACATGAATCATGCGTACAACACGTGTGTGTATAGTCACGCAATGAACATTGGTGACTTATTCGCTGGAAGATAGATAAAATACTCGACTCATTGGCGAAAGAAAGGGAGGCGCGAATATGAAAAGATATGAATTTACAGATACGTATGAATTGAGTGAAGAAGCGTTTCGGGTATACAGTAATAGCGGTTTTGTTTTTTACAAATCAGGTGACACTTTTTATGTGGCTGATAACAGTTCGGATGATCCGTGGGAACTCGGAACTTTGGAAGACGTTGAAGAATATCTGTTGGTTTTCGCTGATAATGGCGTATAAAATCATATAAAACCTTAGAAATAGCGGGATCCGGACAACTGGAACCCGCTATTTTTCTATAAAACTCTTATAATCTTCGATTTTACCTTTTTTGACAAAATATCCGCCTTGGATTTGGATATGTTCATGGCGAAAGTGATCTCTATAATACTTTTGTTCCGGCTCCGGAGGTTGAAAAACTCCATTTCCTCCGATGTGAAATTGCATAGTGTACGGAACCGCTCAATCTCCGGCATTGTAAAATCGCATATTTTGAGTTGCTGGGCCATCAAATTGCTCCAATCAAAAAGGATGCCTTGAGCGACATCCTCGATTTTATTTCTTTTTCGTTTTTCTAACCGCCGTGCCTTTTTTGTTACCGCTCTTTTTGAGTCTCGTTTTGACTTTTTGTCCCATTGTTATTCTGCACCGATCCTCCATTGTTGACATTTACGTTGTTGTAACCGTTTCCATCCTGCGAGTAGCCTATATAGTCGTATTGCGAAATGTACCAGACAAAGCCACCGATAGTAGCGGCCCATAGCGATAATATTATAATCAAAATTATCCACAGTCGCTTAATTGTCGACTTCAATTCCTGCAATATCTCCGTGGCGAAATTAAGATGTTCCACTCTTTCCTCCACGTCCACAATTCTTTCGTTAATATCCACAATCCCTCCTTGTTAACCAGAGCGTTTAGGCACGGTCTGATTGTGTTCTTTTCTTAAGTGTTCGTCCAGGCGGTCATGCACGCGCCTGATGGAATCTTTTGTGTCCCTGGAATTCTGCCCGACCAGATTCTTGATCTCGTCCAAATCCTTGCGCACATATTCCATTTCCTTGTTGAACGCTCCCCAGCGTTCATTTTCTCTCGCACTGTCTGTATTACCGCTTCGCCAAAAGGAAGCAGCAGCAAGACAGCAGCAAACAATAGTGCACATTAGCTGTATTGTATTCGTGTCCATTTAATCACCACCGTCATATTATTTTATCTGATATGTCCAAACCTATCGAATCCGAGAGGTTATCCAATGCCCGGGTATTGCAATGCGCCGTCTTTGTCGGGTGTCAGCGTGACCGGCTCCGTTGCCATTTCGCCATTTTCGTTCAAATAGTACCACTTTTCGCCGACGTCCTGCAAGCCTTTCAACATGGCCCCGTCTGCACCAAGATAATACCAGTGGCCGTTATGCATATACCAGACATTGGCAACCATCATTCCGGCACCATCAAACCAATACCATTTGCCATCGTTGGGATCTTTTAGCCACTTGTTAATTACGCAATCGCCCGTGTCGCCGTTATAGTAGCGCCAGCCACCATCCTCTTCGTACCAGCCGGACTTCTTTTCCGATGCGTGATTTCCCGTATCGTCAACGCCGTAGTGCATTGCTATCGCGGACGCTTCTGCTTGTGCCAGCCGGTCAAGATTGTTATCATCAAGCAACCAGGCCGTTATGGCTGCGTTGGTATGAAACGAATGTTCCAGGATTAACCCCGGTGTTCCCACCGCTGTGGCTCCGCGGATTACGCCGTAATAATCGCCGTTATTGCCGCTTCTATTTTCGATTCTGGCGGCCTGTTTGGTTCCCATGCAATTTTCTACCACCTGTGCCAGCAAAAGCCCTACAGCGTCCGCTGAATGATTTACAGCGCAATAAGCAGCAGGGTAATCAACACTGTTATTGACCGTACTTGCTACCGCATTGGAATGATTGGATATGAATAGATCGCATCCTTTCGAAGCTATGCCGCGGTCATACGTTGCCTTGTCGGTCGCCTGATTGGCGCGCGTGGTAATGACTTCGAATCCATGTTGCTGTAAGTACTTTTTTTGCAGCTCTGTCAGTTTCCACACCATGTCTGATTCATAATACCGGCTGTCTGCCGGTGACTGATTATATTTTCCGAAATGCCCTGCATCAAGACATATTTTCATCGTTTTCCCTCCATCATATTTGGCCAGATCGTTGCTCTCAATGACTGCACATAGCTTGTCTACATAGGCCGTGTCAGTCGCATATCCACCGGCCTTAATGATCTGCGCTGCCATTCGGTAATCCGTGCAGCCAGAAAGACCAGCATAGCGCAAGTTGTTCCCGCTCATGGCTCCTGTCAAGTAATCACTGTGATCCTTGATGGACTGCGCAAGCGATTGATATTCGCGAAAAGCTGCCGTGATTGTGTATACATTGCCGGCAGAATCCTGCTCCTTGGTTTCCTTGATATATGTGCTGCCATCCCACTCTGATAGCCACGTATTGCCGGATAGGACGGCTTTCATGCCAAACAGGTTATTTGCCCGGGCCGCCAGCTCACTGGCTCCGTAGGCCGATTCTAGGCACGCCTGCGCTATCGTGACGCTTGCAAGGATGCCGGATGTTTTCATGTCGGCTTGGGCAGCTTCGGCAATTAATCCTATAAATATCTGTGACATAATCCTCCGATCAAAAAGGGCCGGAACGTTCCCGACCCAATCAGCAGTTGCGATATCGCAATTATTCCGTCACTTCCGGCATGCCAGTGATTACCGATGTCATCACGGAAGCCACCGCCGCTACTGCCGAAATAGACAGCATCCCAAGCCAATCAACATCGGACACCGCCTGTCCGACTGTAATCATTGTCAAGCCGGTCTGGCAAAAGGTTTTCAATGCTCTCACGCCCGCTGCTTTTACCCATTCTTTACTCATTCTTAATTCCTCGCTTTCGTTTTGTAAATAAACTAACCACCCGCAGGTGGATTGTTGCTCATATCAATTTGTAATGCGGCCGCTCCTGCCCGAAAAACCAATACCGAAGCCAATCATCAAGCACGATTCCGATCAGTGATACCGGCATCCACAGTATCATGTATTGCGGACACACTTGACCGAGAATATTCCCCCACATACCGCTGTAATCCCATATCGCCCACCCTAAGCACAAATTAACAACGCAGCCGGTAAAAAACTCTAAAACCGTTACGATGCATGTTCCAACCAATACCTGCCGCCAGAGTGGCATTTCCCACGGTATAATCTCGTTGATTAACCCCAGACAGACAAAACAGATACCACCCAAAACAAACATAGTCCAGTGGCTGTATCCACGCCAGAGCAATTCAATTACGACATATAGACCGCCGCCAGTAAGAAGCAGGGCCAAGCATTTGATTAATTGCTTCATGCGTTCCCTCCAGATACCGCCGCAATAATGGCAGCCATGTTATCTGCCAAATCGGCCGGCAAAGCTGCGCCGTAATTGATCATATCAAGTTCCGCAAATGATTCGGCGCGACGAATCCACGCGTTGAGGTGATTACAGTACGTTGTGTGATATAGCTTGTGTTCCGTCGCAGCCGTGCCGATACTTATGATATCTGCCGCTTGGTACAATTTGCACAGCGTACCATCTGCGTGATAAGGATATGCAGGCGCACCAGCTTGCACCGCTGCCACTGCTGCGGATAGATTGATTTGATCTGTTTCGGTCAGGCTGTAGTGCTCTGTATCGCCGTCAGACAGTTGCACGTCAAAACCGGCTGCAATAGCTGTTGAGCAAGCCGCTGCTATCTCTTGGAGCTTGGATAGCTGCCGTTCTGGCAGGGTTGGCGTGTATGGCTCTGGCGGTTCCTGTGGCATGCCGGTAGATCCTTGATACGTGCTGCCATCGTTGCTAAGATATATCGTTTGCCCATCGTTTCGGTATATGGTGTCGTATCCGACTATGATGGTTGCCTCTTCGCCGCCAGATGTGTATAATGTGATTTTTCCCCATTCTGCCGGAATCTCATCGGCAAAGATAATCTGCATAATATTTGGTGTTTGCGGATGAATGCTCTCGATTTTGTATAATTTTTCGTTGTATCCAATTTTAATCGCTTCCATTTTCACGCTCCTTTTCTTTGATTTTCGTGGTAAGATTTGTTACACAAACTATTTTTTATTCAATCTAGTAATTAATCTGCTGAGAAACCTATGCTTTGAACGCTCTGTCTCGGGTAAAAAAGCTTTATGTTCCCGCCGATAACCCCGGTGGATAAAGCCAGTTTTATTCTTACCGTTCCATCTCCATTGTTGATGGCGCTGATTCCTTGCAGTATGCCGCTTGAAGATATTATGGGAGTATAGTTAAAACCTACTTGGCCAATTGAGCTTGTTGCCATCAGTGATGGCACTGCCGTGACAATATAAACATCAGTATAAAATTGTATTTGAAAACCAATCAGATCAAGACTGCCGTGGTTTATAATAACATTCATGTTTCTGGCACTCGTAACGGAATTGCTAAACCATGTTCCCATGCTATTTAAAAGTGATGAATATGCATTGTATACCGCCGCACTGCTAGCTGTCATTCCTGCACTTGCAGCTCCGCCGGAACTGGTATAACTATCAGATATCTTGACATGTCCATAATTACTGGCGTTCCCGATACCGTAGGTTGTTGCACTGCTAGCATGTCCGACGGGTGCTTTACCGCTCAATCCCGCTGTTAAATCGCTGTTTGTTTGCGTGATTTGATCTTGTAACACCTTAGCCACCGCTGCCGACACCGGTAACTGCGAGTTATTGGTGACAGCATTATTGACCAGCATGCCCACTGTGAGGATGCCGGTTTTGAAGCTGTTAAAATCTTGAATAAATTTTCGAATTTTGCCGGCGAACGTTTTTGTTGCTTCGCCCGCTGCTGGCACAGGAAACTCTCCGGTGACTGCGTCGAATGTCGTTATTTGCGTACTGGAAATGTCGCCATCTCTTAGTACTCTCTTTTTTAATTCTGCGTCGATAATATCGGCGTTGTCGTTGAAATCACCGATGTCGTAAACGTCCTCCGGGCTTGGTTTGATCAAATTATAATTTTCCGTAAAGCTCGCCATTATCCTAAGTCCTCCTCCCTGATTTTAAGATGCGTGAATTGTCCTAAAAACCTATGTGTGTAATCGCTTAGCGCTTGGTGCTGATTGTATCTGATAACGAGTGTATACACCAGATTTGCTGGAATAATCTTATCAATCGTTATTTTCACTTCGTTTACCCAGTTTTTCCCATGCCGCAAACTGGCGATATTTAATGTATGCGCGCGATAATTCAATTCATAAGACCAGCCACCGGAACCCATAATATTATTCATGATATCCCGCAATGCTGTTTCCGTATATGGGATATCACTAATCAGCCTGTTCAGTATTCGGCCACGCCTAAAATCCAGCGTTTCGGTCAATGGATCGGAAATTATGCTTAGGGCATTTTCCCACTGCAAGACACCCCGTTCTGTGGCTATTATCGGAAATGCATCACGGAATGAATTTTCCGCAGATTCCGACAATGCGTCCAATTCTGGCTGAATCGCATTAATGATTTCCTGCACATCAATATTGTCGTCATAGATGCGATTATAAAAATCTCTTAACATTAATTGATCACCACGCTTTCGAGAATCGGCAGGTGTTGGGACAAGGGCGATTGCTGAATATATAAATCTGTCGGTGAACCGTTAATTAATACATTTGTGACATTATTGATTCCCGGCAGACTGATTATTGCAGATGTTATGCGCGCGACAAATATTGATAAGCCATCTGAATCAGACCATTGCTTTCGCACTTCCAGTATGTATTCAAGCAAGGCATCTTCGATCAATGATTGTAACTGGCCAATCGTGTAGCCGGTTTGCAGATTCACGGAAGCAGTTATATTGACACTTAACTTGTCGGGCGTTACAACCGTCACCCGATGTCCAATCGGGGCTATTCCAAGCCCTTCTCCGCTGTTGGGAATGGGATCTATTGCGGTCTGCACAACGCTGATAAACTCGCTTGTGGCCGGGTTATATTCTGCGTCAATAATAGATACCATCACCGTGCCGCCGCCATCCCAGACCGGAAATATTTTGGCCGCACCGACGCCCGGGATAGCTGTTGTGAACTGCTTGTAATCAGAAACGTTGCCACCGAATGCGCGATTGTTAATTCTTTCAATTATGCGCTTTCTCAATTCCTCGTCAGTTTCCGCGTCTTCTCCCGGCGTGTATGTTCCGGTGATGGCAGCGGAACCCAAGTTGTTGATGGTGAACAACGGCAAAACGGGACCGAGATATGTATTTCCGACAGTGCCGGCAGTTTCGCATTCCAAAAGACAGCGGCCGGTGACTTCGAACCTCTCGATTAATACGAAAATCTGCCCGCCAGACAGCGCAGGGACGGAAAAGCGGCTTCCTATGGTCAGATCAATGGGATTTCCATCCGTATCAGCCATTTCGCCGATCCTAATCGCTCTGGTTGCCTGATTTCTTGTGATGCCATGGTTGGCGGCCAGGTTCTCCAAGTTGATGCCGACGGCTGACAATATTGACACCTGCTCTTGAAAAATGGTGGCCACAATACTTTGCTGTGCTAATTCCGCAGCCACTGGCGCAAGGGTATCGTATATGATTGATCCCTGCCTTTTGTCTCGGGCCGTGGATACTCTCGCAAGCATCCGTGTCAATGTTTCGTCAAATGATGCCATTTACTGTCACCTCGCTTCCGAATGTGCCTCTATCGCTTGTTACCTCAAATTCAATCAGCGCGCCGTTTCTTGATACCCGGCTTATATTTGTGACCGAAACCGCTGTAATCCGATCATCTTGCAAAAGCGCGTCTCTTAGTGTTTTCTGTATTGTGTCGCGTAAAAACGAAAACGGTCTGCCGATATATTTTTTAAACTCAACCCCGCGATTATCGCTGTAAATCGGATATGCATAACGCTCCGTTGATAGAATATGATATACCGCCTGTTGTATCGCTTCGATTCCGTCCACATTGCCGGAAATTTGATTATCAGTGACGCGGTACGTGAATGTCGGGTATTGAACTACGTTGATTTGATCTATTGTAACTCCACTCACCTGCGGTATCATTTCAATGCACTCCTTTCGACAAAATAACGCTGGCCAGCATTAAATGACATCAAAGTCACTTTTTCCCCGACCGCAAGATCGCCCCACAGCCGAACGGTTTCTCCGGCGACTGTGATTGTTTTCGCCTTGCAAAGTGGAGATAGGACAAGCGCACCCGCCGGTAGTGGCAATTCTCGGCTTTCGGATGCCATGATCATGATTCGTAGCGGTGATACACCGGCAACGGTTCCGTCGAATATCTCCGACCGTATCACGCTCGCGCTGTCATTGCCAATCCTTGTTACCACTCCGGCCAACCTGTTAGCTGATATTCCCATATACGCCTCCCGTAATAGATACCTCCAGTTGCATCGTGTGAAGCCCCTGCTGGTAGTTGTGTGATGCGGACACTATCCACATATCCTGTTTGATGCCCAGCTTGGCGATCGACAGTGTAAATCCGCTACCGGCAATCAGTTCCGGCACGCCAAGCGCATTTAGTTTCAAGGTCTGCGCTTCTCTGTTATATCTTTTTAGGTATTTGGCGGCTAAATCCGTCATTTGCTCGACGGTCATGGGCGTGTCAATTTCTTCAACCATCTGCAACACGCCCCACTGCTTCTGTGATTCCGTATAGGGCGATACGTGGGAGATTATTCTTCCGATATCCTTGTCCGTCCGCGTTATTTTGATTCGATTGTAGACATCCTTGTCAATGCTAAGCTTATATGTGTAGTCCGTCAGCAATGAGCCGTCGCCGATGATATAATTCGTTTTGCACTGTGCCAACTCTGTAAATTCGAGCGTGCCGAAATTATCGCGGATGAAATAATACTTCCCGGCCTCATGAACGATTGACTGTTCAATACCGTATTGAATGACCTCGTACAGTGTGCCGTTATGTATTTTGTATTCCGGAATCCACACCGATGGTGTAACGACCTTATACTGTGAATCGGTTTTACGTCCGGCAGATTCGCCGAAATTCTCGCTGCAAACCAACTCGAATATTTGGCTGGCGGTCACGCCCTCGGTAACATAGACTTCCTTGTTTTGTAGGTACCGGATTTGGTCATAGGCGGTTATCTTGTTGTCTCCATCCTTGGATGTTTCCATCGAGAATACATAGCCGTAGAATATGCCACGGCCATTAACGGAAAAAGTAATAATGCTGCCATTGACGATTTGCAACCGGTTGCCCGGATCGTCGCGCACCGTAAACGTACATTTGCCCGGCTGCCCGCTAATAAATGTGTCGTGCGTTACGGAATCTACCAAAGTGGTAATATCGTACATCGTGCCGGTCAATGTGTTCTGGCATTGAATAGTGTATTGCATTAAGTCACCCACCCTTGTGGAATCACGTAGACTTGTCCGGGATATATAAGGTTTGGATTACTGCCGACCACTGCCTTATTCGCCGCATACAGCTCCGGCCAGTTCGCACCGTTCCCGGACAACCGCCTTGTGATCGCCCATAGATTATCACCGCTCTTGACCGTATAGGTCTGCGGAACCGATTCGGTGTTGTCTTTTCTCGGTTCTTCCGGTACCGTCGCGCTGGCAGTCTCTTCCACCGCTTGTATGACGATGATTTTGGCACCATAGGGGCGGTATTCCGACAGCGACAGGGTGTAATATACCCTGTGTTCTTCTCCTGCCTTGCGAGTATGCTTAAAGTCGTCGACAACTACGTCCATGTTAATGTCAATGTCGCTTGCTGTGAATTCACCGGCCCGCTCGGAATCCCGCCAGTCTTCGATAAATTCGATAAATTCGTCTCCATCGTCTTCGATAAAGCTTTCAATTACAAAGGTAGCAAGGCCCGGCTTGCGCGGAATTACAACCTCGCCGGTCCCGATGATATTAACTGTCTCGTTGTTCCCGGGTATTGATATTTCGATTTCTTCCGGCGCGATCGGTAACTCGTAATCACCGTCGCTTGTTTCAATAATAATATCTATCATGCCAGCACCACCCTCGAATCTGCGGCTTCTTCAAGCACTGCCGCTATTTCGTCGACAACGTAATTAACGTCAACCGTTTCCCTAACTGTACCAATGGTCAAAGACAACTGCGGTTCCAGTGTCTGAAAAGTCACTTGATAATCAATAGTTGCCAAGTCCATCAGCAGCTTAATGTCTTCGCTGGAAATCTTGACTTCGCCAGTAGTCTTTAATGCTTTTCCGCCGCCTGGGCCCGCAGCGGTGTATTTACTTAAATCAAAATTGGTAAGTTTATCCCCGATGCCGCCCAGCTTGTCGCCGATACCTGCAAACTTTTCGGAAAATTCATTCATTGTATCGCCGATGTCTTTATATTCCCTGGGTGCAACGAACTCTTCCCAATTCATGGCTTCTTTCGCCGCCTCGCGGGCAATACCGAGTTCTTCCACCTTGCTTTGAAGATACCCGGATACCCCGGAGCCAATGTCGCTACTAACGCCTGGTATTATTTTGATAAGATTTAAGATAGCAGTAACCATACCATCAACAACTTCAATGACTCCTATTGACATATCGTAGAACAAAACCTTTACAGCTCCTATGGGGTCTTTGAATGCATTACCAATAAAATTCACAAAGGACGCTATTGCATTCCACGCCAATGTTACAACATTGTCTACAACGGCGTACAGCGCCCCAAACCCCGCACCTGCAACACTCAAAACATCCGTTACCGTTACCCCGGCATCAACCAGCGCAGAAGATGCAGCTGCTATTAATCCGATAATCAAAAGCAACGGCAGGTTCGCAAGTGCCCATGATGCGGCCCATATTGCCGCAGCCGCCAACACAAACACGCTAAGTATCGTTAATCCCATCACGACCTTGTCAATATTTTCATTAATCCAGGTAACGGCAGCTACAGCCTTCTGCGCCATCCAGTCAAATGCACTCGCCGTCATTTCTGATCCTATCGCCATGAGTGGGAGAAGCTGGTCACCAATCGCCTTTTGTGATTTTTCGATTGATTTGTTAAATTTGTTCATGACCGTCGCCGTTCCGTCAGTGGTCGTCCCCCATTTTCCAGTGGCGTCAAGAACTGAAACAACGGAACCTTTGATAGCGTTGGTTATCCGGTTGATCAGGCGCATGGTGCTATATACTCCGGCAGCTTTCGATAGCCAACCGCCGAACGGATTTGCTGCTCCTTTTATTTTTTGCGCAATTCCAGAAAGTCCGTCTTGTATCTTTGCAAGCTGGCGTTCCGACTTGAGCATTTCCTTGTTCCATTCTTCGGCTTCTTTGCTTCCTGACATTTCCTTTATTTTTTGCTCCAGTTGCTCAACCTTACTTTTTTGTTGTCCATAGGCCGCATTTGCTTTCATTAATGCAACCTCTGTCCTTCCGTAGGTTCCGTTAAGCTTATCTTGTGCCGCTATGAGTTTGTCTATCACGGATTGCCGTTTTTCCGAATACGCGAGTTCCTGTGCTGCATTTAATTCGTGTATCTTTGCTTCATTTCTATCCATGGCCTCCGTGATCCTATCCAATTCACTCTGGTAATTGGCCGCGCTCTGCGAAGCGATATTCATGGCATCATAAGCTTTTTGAAGTGCATTTTCCACCGCCAATATTGATGATGATGTTGATTGCATAGCTGCGGATGTATTTGTTGTTGCTTGATTTATTACTTGCAATGCGTCTTCTGTATCTGTTATTGATTCGGTCGCTGATTGTGCAGACGAAGATACATCATCAACGGCCTGGCTTGTTGTATTTATTGCAGCTTCGGCCGCCGACATACTATCAACTACGGCATCAATAGGATCAGCAGCATCTTGCGCGACAACTGATGTGTCCGCCAAGCTCTGATTCATTTGATCTACAGCATCTCCTGCTGTTTCTGCATCAGTTGCTACCGGGGAAAAAACCGAACTTAATTGTTCAATTTTTTGAACAAGGTCATTCGTTGCTGATGTAGTGCCTGTCATCGCATTAGTAATACTAGCAAGGACGGCGCTCATTTGATCCTCAAGCGCCAATGTGCTACTGATCGTACTCATGATATAATGTTCACCTGCCCCTCTTCCTTATCCTCGGCTTTGTTTGTACTTCTTTTTGCCGACGTTTTGTATCATCTATTTTATTTCCTATGCAAGCAATTACAAAAGCCTCTTCTTTTCGCGGATCGATGCATTCTTTGGAAAGTCCGACAAACTCATGCGGCTTATAGCCCATGTTAAGGACGGCATATTGGCAATATGCCGCCTCGCCGTCGGACGCTATAAGTTTTTTGCTTCTTCTATATCCTTGTCAATATCGCTCAAATCGCTTATTTCCATGATTTTATTGACAATCCTTGCGGTCGTTCCGGCAGTAAATTTCCTGTTAATAAAATCCGCAACGGTATCGCACTTTGCTTTTTCCAAAAAATCCGCATCCTTAAGATTTGGATCTATTACATGATTTTCAATAACCAAGCAATTTAACTTATTAACATCAATATCGTTATCTTTTTTTTTGCTCCGTATACGATATCCTTGCAACTGCTTCTCGGTTAATGGTTCAACCACAAACGAACCAAGTTGTTTGCTAATATATATATCTTTTTTGATTTCTGACACGTCCGGCAATAACAATAAATCCTGTAATCTACTCATAAAAAATCCTCCTTAAACTGGTGTATTGAAATATTCCAGACCGTCTACTTCGCTGAACGTAAAATCAAAACTTCCTTCCAACGATTCACTGTCCACGTCAAGCTGAACGATATCGCCACCATTAATACTTACCTGCCCCAACTTTATAGTTTGCCGTCCTGCGGAACTGGCCGGATCGTCGTTGGTGGCGGTAATTGTGAAAAACGGCATAACTCCCGTCTTCGCCCCTCTGATAATCATTGCGGTAAAAACCGGCGACAGCCAGTGATAGGTGCATGATCCCATTCCTGTCCATCCTGCATACTTGTGTCTTGTTGCTCTGTCCCCGAGCACATTGTACTCGCTTTTATTAAATTCTATAGAACCGGTTAAAGTCTTAATCTCGCCCAATGTTACAACGTTTCCGCTGATAACTGCGGTAACTGTTCCTTCTCTTCCATGGACGGGAACTGCATCAAATGCTAATGCCATCTATAGTCCTCCTTTCTATATTACGTACACAAGAGCATACAGAGTGTCCATTGCGGCGATTGGATTAAGTCTATTAATCGTAAGCATGACAGACGTTTTCTCTTTCCCTGCTGATATCTCAATATCGTCTGCACCCTCAAAATTATCTATGGCTCCAATTCTTTGTAGCTCGTTAAGATATGTCAAAACATCTGACTTGAAAACGTTACGTCCATTTTCGTTGTTTTGGATTTTGTCTCTGTAGCTTCGTTCCCAAGTATCGGTAAGCCTTGTTCCGACCTCATCGAGCACGCGAATGACTTGATTTAATCTGAAATCTTTTGAAAGCTTGCTTGTAAATGTATGCAGGCTATTTATGTCTTTTTCTGGTACGATTTGTCCGTCAATATTCGTCCTGAGTACAAACATCCCGTGCTGTAGGGCTTCTTCGTATTCGGAATTGGTGCGTGTATTTAAAATTCGTGTTGCACCTGCAAACGCTTGTGAACCTGCCGATTCAGTCACGGATGCCCCGGCGGTAATTCCAGCAACCCAAGCAGTAGCCTCTTCGGCAGTTACCTCGACGTTGCCCATCATTACACCGCAATCGGAATTGATAACCCCGTGATAATCAGCTGCGTCATAATTTGCAACAACAACCTGGACATATTTGCCTTCCGTGTCGCGCATTTCTTCCGCAAACTTAGCAAACTGCGCGGCGAAAGTATCATTATCCCGTGTTAATGCCATTGTCTGCCAACGCGCCTTGCGTGCCAATGCCAGGTATGCCGGGTAAGCCGTTGCCGGTGTTACTGTGCCGTTCGTGCCGCCGGTTAGAGTAATGCCGGCATTTATAGCCAACGCGCCGAATCCGCTGAATTCCACATAATCGTTGTTTACAAGTTCCTGCACCGTGGAAGCTGTTTGTGCGTCCCGACTTACGCCGTCAACGTAGGTTGTGACCGTGAATGGGCCATCGGATTCGGTTATAGCCACGGTAATCATGTTACCCTTCGTACCGGCATATTTTGCCTTTGCTGTAAGACTACCTTGCGTTGCCGTTGCTCTTACGCCGCCGCTGTCGAGCCTGTAAAATAGCCCGAGATAGCAATTTGATAACATCAGATTCGGGAGTTTCGCCTCTTCATCAAATGCCGTCATTCCGATTTTTGCAAGACTCGTTCCGTCTGTCATATCAGTGCTGTAGACGCTAATTAGTTCCCCTTCCGGGCCCCAATTCATAGGGAACGCCATTGTTCCGATTCCTCTATCCCCAACCTGCATAGTTGGGGCTGAAACGGCATTGAAATTTATGTATGCACCGGGCCTGACCTTGTTTTGGCTGATCCACCGTCCACCCATATAATTACCTCCTTATAATTCATATAATAAATGCGCCCGCCCCAATTGGCAGACGCGTGCTAAATCGTGATATTTGATTCAATCTGTTCCTGTAACGGTCCGGGTTCAACCGGCTTCGCTGCCATGACGGATACATTGCAGAAAAAGTGGAGTACGCCATCGACTTTTTCTGTCCTCCGGCCAGTCAATCGCACCGGCATGCCGTTCCACGTGATATATTCCAAGTCCGACAGCATCCGGATACTTATATCATCAAGCTGCTGCTGCAAAAGGTTGACGCTACTTGGGTCGGCAGCGACATGATAACGAATTGTCACAAAATAAGAAACCATCCAGTGGTTGCGGCGTTCCGGTTGTATGTCAAGTGTGAGTTGCTGAATGAAGAAATGCGGGTATACAAGCAACTGAACCGGCGCGGTTTCTCGAAACCGCATTACATTAGGGAATGCCTCGCCCAGAGCTATTACAAGTCCGCTGGTGACACTAGTTGCTGTGAGTTCATACAGATTAGCCATCGGCATCACCCTTTACAGAATATTCGTGTTTCGTACTGTGTTTTGACATAATTTTAGCCAATCGCGGTAATATGGTTGTATCTTTTTCTGCGGCATCCTTTAAAAGTTCGACAATATCATGGAACAAGTCCGTATCCTCAATGCGAACAGAAATTCCACCATTCACAATATTGCAAGGCATCTTCGCCATATTATTACACCCCCTGCCTAACGCTCATTGTGGCCTCTTGCCGCGATTGATTGACCACGGGCGCGCCAATAACACCGTCATAGGTTTCAAGCACTGTGCCATCAACCACCATCTTGCGCGCTACGATTCTGTCAGCATTTTGCAAGTCTATTCCCACGGCACAATTAATGCGCAAAGCGTGGATAATAGGCACAGCGCCCACCGCTACGGGATCGGGATTATCAACGTCTGAAAAAGATATGTGAACCTTGATACCGGAATAGAATGGCACATTCGGATCGCTCGGGGCAAATGAGCCGTCGGGCAACTCAATCAATGTCGCCCTGTAAATATCTATCTCGTCGCTGTCCATATAATCGCCAATAATGCCGCCTATGATGCCGAAATCAAAACTATCCATGCTATCCCCTCCTAAACGGCAGCCTGAAGCTGTTTAGCTGCTTTTGCCTATCCTCGATCCGGCGTTCAATCGCCATTGTTGCCAGCGACGAATCGAATGACACCGACCGCCCAGCTTCCGAAACGCTTGTTGCTTTTCCGGTTGTTGTTTTGCTTGCGTCCAGCATTTCGTTGTATGCATCAACAACCATTTGTGCCGCGACGTAAGTTAGTTCGTTCGGCAGTTCCGCGCGATTGATGTAGTTTAATATTTGCTGTATGGTCATGTCGACATACAGCGTCAAGATTGTGTCCTTTGAAGTGTCCGTTATTCCCAGCAGGGTTTTGACAATATCAAGCAGGTTCACGAGTCATCACCTCCACATCGTTATTACATGTCGGACATTTCGCAATCAAAGCTACGGAACCGCCGATGATAGATAATTGCCGGCATTCCCTGGCTTCGCGTTTGAATATACAGCCGCAGTCGCAACATTCGAAGCGGTATGCGGGAAATACTCTTGCCCTGTCACCCTCTTTGATTATTCCATCCGTCGCCGCCTCTGTCGTCAATTTCCTGCCGCATATCGGACAGTAATTGATCTCAAAATATCCGTTTGCCATGTGATCTTTAATCAGAACAATGCCCGGTGTATCATTTTTTGCCTGATGAATTACTGCGATTTGCGGATAATTGCCATCCGCTGCGCCTTTATTAATTTCAATACCCACGCCAACACAAAATGGTTTTGAACAATATTTACAATTCATCCGTTACCGCCTCGCTTTCCGGCGCAAATATGCTTTCCTTCTTCGACTTTTTCGCAGCCGTTTTTTCAGGCTCGGCTTTCTTTTCTGTCCGTTCCTGTCGCTTTTGAATTATCTGTCTGCGGCTCAACTCACTTAGCATAATCAACACCTGCCTTTTTAAGCAAATTCTCCACCTGCCGGCGGGACTTGCCGGAAATGTCGATACCGTTCGCGGCGGCAAGGGCGGCAATCTGTTCCTCGTATGCGTCATTGTCGCTAACGGGTTCTTCTGAAATGGCTGGAGCAAGGGTTTCCCCTTGCTCCAGTTCAATGTCGATTATTTCAGCGACGTGGGCATTGAGCAATTTTATCGCCCGCTCTTTCGATACGGTGAGTTCCTCGCCTTTACTAACCCATCCACCAAGCTCCGCATCATTGTAGCCCTGTGTAACCTTTACTCTAAAAATCATACGCGGCCTCCTTAGATGGATCCCTTGTTATGCGTATACACGCCCGTAAGCTTGTTATCATAGACAAAGCAATCATGATACAGCCGGAACTGGTATTTCCATTCATCCATATCCTGATTCACGTCAGGGTTAAACAGCTTTGGAACGGCCAGTTTTACGGCCTGAACAATTGCGTTGGGCTGAATGATCATGAAATTTATGGGACTTCCGTTAGGTACGAACCCCCAATCATCCGTTCCCGTGCCAGGCTTCAAGTTAATGGACGTGTAAAATCTTGCGGGCGGCACATAGGTAATCGGCATACCATTATACTGATTTGCGATAGTGTTAATGGTTGTGTCACTTCCCCAGCGTCTGTCAAGGGCCTGATTCAGTGCGGGCTGCAAGTCCGAATTGATGAACAACCGTCTGCCCTCGGCAGTTACTTCCCCAGCGTTCATACTTCTGGTTCCTTCGTCGATTGCGTCAACGATGTTGTCACGATCGAGCACGCCGGCCACGCTCCCCGCGCCTTTTGTGGCATATTTCGCAAAGCGGTATGCATCCAATTCCGGAATCATGTGTTCGCGGGTGAAATTACCGATCAAGGTGCCGAATGTTAAATTGAGAGTTTCCTCGTTGTCCATCCGGTCTACTCCAAGCTCGACACCGCGCTCGATTTCAAGCAGGAAATTTTTCCATACAGCTTTTGCCGATCCTCTCGGATAGCCGTTTTCTCTGTTGTAGTCTCCGAATCCTTTTGTCGACACCTGTAAGTATTTAACCTCCGGCGTGTTGGTGAAATCGGGCTGAATAGCCGCATCCATTCCGGCGGTCATGCTATCGGCCTTATAAATAAGGTCGACGATTGCTTGATATTTTGTTACTAATTCGATTGTGTTTGCCATTTGTAATCACTCCTGTTATTTTATTTTTGCTACGTCAATTCCCGCACCCTTTGCGAATGCGGCAAGATTAGGGTCTACCGCCGTGCTGCCGCCTCTACTTCCGTCTTGCTGGAAGATTGACACGCCTACGGGAAGTTGTGGGGCTGGAGCCGGTGCTGGGGTGCTCTGCGTTGGAATTGGAAAATCCGCTAAAGCTGCATCAAGCGCCTTTTCAAAGTCACCGTCTTTGTCCAGATAGCTTTCGGCCAGTTTTAAATATTTCGGGGCTTTGTCGGTAGGGATGCCTTTGCTAATCGCCGCTATCTGGCGCTGTAAATCCTGTACCTGTCCGGTAAGTGTCTGGTTTGTTCCGGTTAGTTCCTGCATGGCCTGCTCTGGGGTCTGCTGCTTGGACTTCCATTCAGCTGTCATTTTATTGATTGAATCAGCATCCATTCCGTTTTGCTGGAGCATAGATTTAAAAACAGCTTCCATCTTCTTCTCTGCGGCCTCTGTGGCTTTTGCGGCTGCCTGTGATGTAAGTTGTTCGATATCCACCGTTGCCGCGGTGGCGGGCGTTGTGGCTGCCTGTGTGGGCATGGTGACCGGCGTTGGAGCCGTTGGTGTAGCTGGTACTGCTGGCGTTGCTGGCGTTGCTGATGCCTGTGCCTGTTCGCTCATATTAAATCCTTTCATCCGCTTCGAAAGCGTTACCGTTTATGGGCCGTCGCCCGTATTTTTGCAATAAAAAATGCCACCCACTTCCGGTCAGGAAATGAATGGCTCTGAATCGGCTCTTGTTATTCAGTTTTAATAAATTCTTTCCCTTGCCATGTTCTCAAATCCAGGAGGCAATAAAAACGTCATGGTTCCGCGATAAAGTTTTCCGCCGCACATTTCATCATCCTCCACATCAAACGCAATCAAATCGTCATCAAATAGCTTGTCGGCCACTCTTCTGCACATGTCGCGCTTGATATGCTCAATTGGGACATTATCTCTAAGATCAACAGTAACGGCAACGCTATACCGCTCTCCCCTCGCTTGAATGTTAATTATGGGCTGACTAAACCATTGCAAAACTTTTTCATGTGCATTTGATATGGCTTCACATTTGATATGGCGCTCTAAATATTCCTTTTCGGAATATCCACCTAATTTATGTATTAACCAATTAATAATTTTTTTCATCTTATCGGCTCTCCTTTTGGCTCTTATTCTTCTCTTTTACATTGGCAATAGTGACATGCCTCTCTCATTTTGAGATCAATAATTCTTAAAAATTCTTCGTTGCTCGGATGCGTTATTTCCAGCACTGACACAAAAATACTGACACCACCAGATACGCAGCGATATTCCATTACATCTGGCGGTTGCCTTGATTTTGTGATCAATTGACACAGCGGGCATCCATTCCAATATGTTTTCGCTGATTCCGGCACTTGTTCCGGAATCTCTACCGGCCAATTATTAACACGGGTATTGTTTTCTATTTTAATTTCTTTCTCGCCCCGACACGATTTGCACCAACAAAAAACGCCTTTACTCTCGGCATCGTCGCTGTATGTCGCTATTCGTTTCCCGCAGTCGGGACATAGATAATCATGTTTCATTCGCTAATTTCCTCCGGGCATAGCGTAAATTCAAAAGCGGCATCCGTGTTGGTTTCTGTAAGAAAATCAACGTCTGTCATTATTGATTCGCACGATTGTTCGCCGTACATATTTGTCTTGATGCGATCGACCCATCTATTCATTACCTTCTCAAATGATTGCATTATTGTTTACCTCCCTCGAATTATGCGCAATGATGAAGCGCAGGGCTACTCCTTATTGCAATTACATGCGCCTTCGCACGTTGACACAAGCGGATTTTTGATTGGCGGACACCACTGATAGGGTTGCTGTGGATAAATATAGCCGTCATCCTCTTCCAGAGTAGTTTCGGTGATTTCATTGATAAGATTTCCGTCCTTATCGTATTCTTTGGTAATTGTGGTTACTTGTCGTTTCATATCAATTCTCCTTATTCAAATTGCGCACAATGATGAAGCGCGGGGTCATTCCTCGATTTCACATTTGCATTTGCATTCAATTGCATACACGGTGTTTATCAAATACAAATATAACTCTTTCGGGTCAAACTCCAGATTATTGTCCTTCGCCAACTCAAAAAGCTTCTTCACATCATCAGCCTTTGGCGTATATGCGTAATTATCCCAGCCACCAATGGGTTCAAGTATTGCCATTATTTACTCCTCACTTTCAAAATATTTTATTGAACGTATAGCGCCGCGCTGCGGGATCAATTTGCCCCCTTGCTCTGCAAATAAGCCTTGAACGCTTTGTTCCAGCGGGCCGGAATCTGCTTTTGCACCTGATCAATCCCGACCGTCATCATAAATCTGCCGTTATTCCATCTTCCATCACGGAATCTATGGCCAAACTCAACGAACGAGGCGTAATTCATCAAGTTAAATATGGTTATCTCGAATGAATCCCCGACCACTTCCACGCTTTCAATTGTAGCAGCCTGCTCAAATGCGGACGGGGCCTGTTCTTTCGTTCTACCGACTTGGAGTGCTTGGTTTCCAACCCCCCACGAGTTGCGCAGCGCGCCGGTATCCTCCGGTGTATTTCCTACTATCTTGGCAACTGCCCGCAAAGCCATCTCCAAGAGAAACTTTCTCAAGAAATCGTCGAAATCATTATAGGCATCCGTCCAATTCTCTAAAAACTTCTCCAACTCTCTGAAATCAGCTTCTTTCGCCATCAATCATCCCTGCGCTTTCTTCTTTTCAAGTTCTTCTTTCCACCAGCTGCCGGTCAATTGCTTCCTGTTATCTTTGATGATTTCCCATTTCTTTGAATCCAGATATTTCAATTCCTGGAACCCAACAATGGTTGTCGGCATTCCCTCAAACAGGCCGGATACAAGTTCGTTGCCGTGCTCTTTCTTAGCGGCCGCAATGAACCGCTTGTAACTTGCCAGCTGCTCCTTGTCGTTCTCGTAATACTTTTCACGTTTTTGGGTAGATAAAAATTCCTTCCCCTGATCTTCCGTCAAACTCGCACGCCATTCTTTGTACGGCATGTCTGCGGGAACGTAATAGTTTTTTCCTGTAACGGGATCACGGGCAATTCTGGTTGCCACATCATCGAACATAGCGTCAATCTCATCGGGAGGCCAGTACGCGACTGTGGTGCTTCGGCAATTCGGATGTGTGGGCGGGTAAGTTACTCCCACTATCTTTTCCGACAAATTGAATATCCTCAAATCAAGGCTCTGACAGATATCCGATGTTCGATTGTCAAGTGTGGCCAAAAACTGATATCGCTCAATACCGGCTTCTTCGTAAGTGTCGTACGTTGCGGCATTAGCGATGAAATTTGTTTCCGTCCTCGCCAATCTCTCACCATAAGACCGCCGAACGCCCAGCTGGTCGGCTACATCATTGCCGATAATCCGGGGATTATTACCAAGCGCAATTCCGCGCGGTATGATCTGCCCCATTGCAATAGTCAGCCGATCCTTGTCCGTCCAAATGCGGTCTGAGTAATTCTCACCCAACCACTTCTGCGATACAGCTTTTTCTATCGTTTTCGTATCCAGCGAAGAAAATGGAGAACCGAAACCTAATCCTTGTTGGATATTAAAGATCGTCCGATAGTATGCATCCTCGTATGCGACGCTTAAGCCCTCTCTGAACGTGTCTTGCTCCTGTGCATACAATTTCTCAACCTGGAATTGTATATCGTCCTGTAGCGCCTCCAGACGGCTCACCGCGGATTTCAAGGACAGCCGCCGGTGTAGTTTCTGCCGGTAGGCCGGATCGAATGCATATCCCGTCTCCTTGATTGCGTCGTAGTATTCCTGTGTCTGTTCAAGGTAGGATTTCATCTCTGATTTACTGAGGGCTTGGCGGGCCTCTTCCAATGTCACTCCGGCATCGCGTGAATATTTTCCGTAAAAGCTTTCAATTTCTTTCTGTATGGCCTTTTGCGCTTCTCTATATGTTTTTGCGAGATCGGCGGTCATTTCCTCGGCGGTTTTCTCCGAAGCCAGTATAACCCTCTCTGCCCTCTGTGACCAATAGCGTTCCTGTGCTTCTTTTGGTTTGCTAAGTATGGAAATGAAGCATCACCGCCTTTCAAACTTACGCCGCATTAAAGCTTGCGCAAATTACACCTTTTTCTATATTCTCCGCAGCTTCTCCGATGTATTTGCATTGGACTGCATCCGGCATATTGCACCACGTGAAGACAGAGTGCATATTTCTGTTCTCGCCTGCCGGGTGCATCAGTTTTGCTTCTTCTTCGTTTTCTGCGGCCACAACGCAAGAATCGTATGTATCGTAATCGTCATTTACGTCCTGCGATAATAGATATAGTTTCATTCTCCCTGCCCTCCCGCTCTAACGGTTCAAATCCTATCGAACCGCATATTCTGCATGGCGCGGGATTTTCTATCGCGTGTTCATGTTTAACAATATCGCCGCACAAACTACACTTCCATTTCTTCGCCACCCATGGAGGCTGGTTTATTGCGTCCGGGAATCTCCCCATAAATCTGATCAAGTCATGCTCATTCATCGTTATCGCCCTCCCGCGCCAACCTCTCGTTTTCTTCCCGCAGCCTTGCAAGTTCCCGTTCTGTGCTCATGTCGGACATGGCGGCCTTGGCCTCACGTTCACGCCGCTGCTGCTCAATCTCGTGCGATTCTGTCGCCGGATTAAAGTTATCAAGCGTCTCCTGAGATACACCGGTTGCCGCAAGCTTGACCGTATCGTCAATAGCTTCTGATTCGTTCACCATCATATCGCGATTGAGTGTAGCAATCAGTTTATACTGTGACCACTGATCAGCCGTACCGATGCCACGGAATTCCAACCATATATCAAAGAAATACTTAAGCTGTTGCATAAATACCTCAAATTCGGCCTCCAGTCCATCCGTGTAAGTGTCAAGTCCCTGGAAACGAAACTTAAGCGCGATTCCCGATGTGTCACTTGATGTATCGCTGTCGGTTGTCATGATCATCTGCGCAGCCTTGCGGATGTTTTTTTCTATGATCTTCAATGCGGTTTCTGTGGCAATAATCTCCGGGCTGGCCTGCACATAATAAGCCTTACCGCCGGTTCCGATCGCAACAATGCGTGAGTTCTGCATAATGGCCCGTTGCGAGATCAGGGTGCCCAGCTCCGGTGAATAACCCTCAAGTGCAAGCACCGGCTCCAGGGCATCCATGATGGAATCCACCATCTTGCTCTGTAGCTTGTCATAACTGTCTACAAGCTCCCTGATTGGATTAAGCGCCGGTAATTCATCCTCATTGCCCTTGAACGCAATGAACGGGGCTTTCCCCCATGATATCCCTATACCTTCTTGGTCCATGTGTGCCGTCGGACCGGGACTGTCCGGGTCTGATATTAATGCGCCTTGTCCCTTGTCGATGTATCGTTCAACGATTTCTCTGTCCCAAAACTCAACCTTGTTGACATCCTCACGGTTCCCGTTGATGTAATGGACTTCTATGTAATCCCTAACCATGACATCAAGTATAGTATGCTCATTATCCGACCACTCCGGATACATCTGTTCAGATTCCATATGCTGTATGGCGAGATCGCCGGTTTGGTCGATGGAGACATAAGCGAATCCAATGCCTTTGTTAATGGCTCCCTGTTTGCCTATCCTTCTGATTGTTTTTCTGCGCTCGGAAGTGAGATACTTTGTCCATTCCTCTTGATAGATTGCCGCTTGGGGATCTTCGACCGGATTTCCAGCTTCGTCGGTAGTTTCCGGCAGCGGGCTTTCTACGTTGATAGAAAACGGCTTCCCCATAGCGTAATTGCTTTTTTCGGTAACACTCTCATTCAAAAACGCTGATGGTATTTTGGCGTTTGATAGGGTTCTGTTCTCACCGTATCCGGGTAAGTCGCGTCGCTTCATGGCTATGGTTGTGTTCTCGACAAGAAAGTACTTTTCCGCATCAAGCATATCCTTGATAGTCTGTGCATCTTCGCCATTGCGCCACTCGTTGAGGATAATGCGCGTGATATCTTTGTTTGTCCGGCCGCGTCCGTAGAAGCGAATCCTTGCGTTTATCAAATCTGTTTCGATCAACTCGTCACCCCTTTCGCCCGTCATTTGTTAATATTTCACAAAACCAAAAAGTATTTTGCCGTGTTTTTTAATACTGGCACTGGTAATATGCACAATTTTTCTACCTTGCTTTTTGCCATAATTTCCTCGTGTACTTTACGCGCTGTGCCATTGCTTAGCCTTATCCAATATTGTTTTGCAAAAATATCGTGTATCGTCCATATGATGGTCATTTTCTTTCACGGGAACGTCTTCATCTTGAATTTTTTCGTTCCATGTGTATAACCCGAACTCCCTTATCGTTTCCCTGCAACAATCGCATATTTTAATTTTTCCAGATTCCAGTAGGCTTCCGGTGAGACGGATTCCGTCAAGCACCGAATTATCAGCGGGAATCACCGGTACATATCGTTGCCTTAGCTCTGCGATAAACGAAGTTGCTGATGGATCGACGATCATGGCCGTTATGGGCAAATCACCAACAAACTTCAAGTAATCATCTGCAAACTGCCTGTCTGTGCGCTGTTTGCTTTGTTCTCGCCCCGAATAGTGGTACTCTTTAATCTTATACCAGACCGCATTATAAAGCCCCCACAGCCCGAATGTTGTAGGGTTTTGAGTGCCGTAATCACAGCTTACATAATATCTTGTGTATGCACGCTGCTCTGATGGGACAACGTTAGTTTTCTCATTGAACATGTCATAGATTCTCCCGGTTGCCTGAACCCAAAGCCCCTTGATGAATCTGTCATGGAAAACACCGAGATACTCCTTGCTTACTTGATCTATATACTCCTGTGTCAGAGAAGGATTATCTTTCATGTCGAATTTGATATTTTTCAGGCCGAGTTCATCTTTGCGGTCAAGATAATCCGATTTCACAAAATTCATGGGCGAGTCAGGGTTAGTAGTGCCCAGAAAGCAGGCATTCGGTGTCCTTAAGCTTCCCATGCACCGCACCAGAAATGGCCGGTTCCACAGTGTTAATTCGTCGCCGTAGATAAACTCTGCCGTGCTCCCCCGTATCTTTGCTTCTGCTGATATGTCATTACATCCCTCAAGCTCGATGCGTATTCCGCAAATACTGGCCTTCTTCTGGTTTAGGCTATACTTGAAATCCCTCCCGTATTGCAGTGCCAACGGTTCGAGCACATTGCGTTCCAGCGTTGTCAGAGTGCGTCCAACAAAGAATATAAGCCCTTGGTTAGTGTAATTATTTACAATATGTTCAATGGCTTTGTGATTGCATATGAATGTTTTCCCGGATGAAATAGCGCCCTCGCATATCGTCATTCGTGGCAATGGGGATATCATGAATTCAGCCTGTTTCCTACTTATCGAAATTATCACTCACCACCTTAAATGTTTCCCTTAGAGCCTCTAAGCGGGAATTATCTTTATCCTGTTCACGCTCTGCCAGTCCTAAGATATCAGCCAGTTTGTACAGGGCCGTATCCCGGCAATAGGTTTTAAACTTGAATTGTCCGTTTGCTCCGATGGATACCTCCGAAACATTTTTTGTCTTTATTTTCCTGCTGTCTTTTAGTTCTACGATTGGTGCGTATCCTATTATTGGTTCTCCGGTTTCCCGGTCGATCCCTACTTGCGTTTTCTCTGTTCTGAAATCAAGATAATTTGATATATCGTCTTTTGCAATTGAGACAATCTCCGCAAGTACTTCTTTCGCTGTGATAATAGTATCGTTTTCGGCTTCCTGAATCAGCCTATCACGTAATTCATTATACCTTGTCCGTACCTTGTCTATCTTAAACAGTTTACACGCTTTTGCGTCAACCGCTGCATCAGGGGCCTTGCAAGAAGGATATGCAGCGCGGTATGCTTCACGCTGGCTTTTGCCCTCTATTAATCCAAGCACAAATTTTTCTTGCTTTTCGGTTAAGTTTTTGGCCAAAGTATTTCACCACCGTTCCGTATTTCAAGCAGCCACTCCTATTAGATGTCTAAACCATGTAATCAATAAATTATTTGCGCTTGCCTCTTGCGCCGCTTGCCTACCTCATCAGAGGATACCCACCTATTTTTCCCTCGCAAAAAGAGACACCTGCCGCGCTAAGCAACAAATGCCTCTTTCAAAGGAGAGTGTCATGAAACAATCGGCGACCGGGCTGTGACACCCGGAAGCCGTATATAAAATTGGAGAGGAGGACCGGAAATTCGGGAACATTATCAGGGAGTTAATATTGTTCCCAAATATCGATAATACAGTTATATCACATTATGTCGCTCAATTTGAACCCATTTTTCAAAAGATGCAAATTAAAGTAAAATAATCGGCGATATCCGTTAAAATCCGTCTTCCCCACGGGTATCCGTCCGTATTCGTGATCATATTCAACCATCTCATACGGTATGTTCTTGGTCACGCTCCTCAATATGTGTCTGTATATGCTTGGGTTTGCACGGATCGCCGCCTCCTCTATCAACTGGCAGTCCCTTCGCAGTTCCTCGTTTTGGATGGCTGCCCCCTCTGTTTGATTGCTCACGCCGGTCCCCCGCGGCATCCCGTCAAACTTCACGGCGGGGAGGCCGTATTTTATTTTTTTCTTCTTTTCCTCGTATTGCCGGCAGAATGCTCGAAGTTCATCGTATCTGTCTTTTGAGATACCATAATCATCCCAATTTAGGTCACGTACTCTTTTGTTCATCGGCATCACCTCCCATCATGCTCTCCGCTCCACGCCCTCTTTTCTGCATCCACCGCAAGCAGTATCGCTGTGTTTGCGCGCTCTTCCGACATCCCGAAATCTTCTGTCAATATAGCCCTTGTCCCTGCTATCATGGTTGTCAGAGCGAAAAGTATGCTTCTTGGCGTAGATTCTGTCATGTAATTATTCTTCATTATCCCTCCTCGTAATCACTTCCCCATACAATCTCCCGCCCAGCCGATACCGCCGATCCGGACATAACTCCGTGAAGCAATACGGCGGCCATGTCTTCACCGGCGATCTCTCAAGCATGTCCATATATCCGGCCCGGCGGGCGCTTCCGTCTTTCTTATCCATTTTGGGTTCCTCCATCCAGCCTAGCATACAATGTTGTTATCTAAGATGTACTGCAACCCTTCGGCCATATATCCAGGCTGGCAGTTCAGGGTTACGTATTCTTCAACATCTTCATCCCATATTTTCCGTTCTATTTCTTTCAGGACTTTCTGGGTCGTTTCAATAGCTTTTCTTTCTTCATCAGTCAACTTTATGTCAATCTTTACATCATGATATACCATTCCGATTCCTCCTATCGTCAAATTTCATTTTTACCAATCAAGTTTCTGCCCACAGTTCCAGCAATGTATAATTTCTTCATCGTTACCCACACCGCCCATCAAATCATAATCGCAGCTAGGGCAGTGTATTATCTCTCTGTTGCAAGTGTATACAGGCTTTTGGGGTATCTGTTTTTCCAGCGCCGCGATACCTTCATTGATCGCATCGGTAGTCTCTTTCACGTATCCCCAATTATGCAGTTCCAATCGTTCTATCGCTGTTTCTGGTTTCATCTGGTACCTCCTGTTATTAATCGTTCTTATGGTTGCAAATCAATGTCGTGTACTTTACGTTGCCGATCGGCATCGTCATTATGGGCAAGCCGTCTTTGACGACAGTATAGATACACCTGTCTGTCATTCCAAAATCATCACAATCAACCGATATCATGCCGCCGTCGCCAGCGAAAAAGATTTTAACCGTGTATCGCCGCTTAGAACGTTTTTTGCCAGCAAGCCATGATTCATATTCTTCGTTTGCGTCTTCTAGCATTCCGCAAACAGTGCCGCCTTCTTCACTTGAATCGTCACAGCATGGACGACCATAATCTTCTAAGCACCTTCTGCATATCTCGTTGAGTTTGGTTTCTATAAATTTTGATGACATATTTATAACCCTGATCATAATTTTTACTCCCTCCCGCTCTGGTATCCCTCTACAATCGCCACCAGCTCCTCGGCATCGTCTGCACTTATAAATATGCCGTCACTGCAATGCTCACATATTGGACATACATGGCAGTCGTTATCTCGGCATATCTCATTTGTTTTTTTGAAAAACTCCCTTGCTTCCATTTGTTTCTCCTCCTGGCTTTGATTTATTTAAATCCCATTCCCTCATATCGCAAAAACCTTTCTCTATTTTGTTTACCGCACTTAGTACACACCCTTATATCTGCCTCGCCAGAAATTATCCTAAATTGAGAATTTGAAGGCTTTTGGAACCATTGATAATCATGTTTGCAAAACAATTGTTGGAACCAGTTTTTTCTTTTTATTTTCATATTGCTCCTTTCTGTAATAATGCACATTAATTTTGTGCTACCGTATAACCCTCAGATAACGCCGTTTCATAAAGCTTGATCACATCATCTTTTTTGTCGGAATACCAAGGCCGCCCGAAAAGACTGTTTTCCGTGGAATCCGTCCCGAAAACCCTTTTGTACATTTCCGGGTAATCGCTCGGCAGATTGTGGATGTTGGCAATTTCCAAATCACTGCCGAAATGCTGCCGCCTTTTACGAAAGCGTTCTAATTCCTCCGCTTCTTTTTCTGTTAGCAAAACCACCTTCTCTGCCTCTAATTTCAATTCGTCCCGCTGCTTCATAACCCAAGTTCTGTATGTATCAATGTCGCGCACAAGGGCGTTAAGCGCCGGCATTATCTCTTCCAATATCCAGCAATCCCTCTTGCTGTACATCCTCCTGCGTACTTCACGCAACATTTCAACGTCCATTTCAATATCGTTTTCGTAATCAAGTGCATCGTCGTGCAATTTAGCTAAATCCATCTTTTCCACCTCCATTAATCATATCCTTTTCACAATGCCCGTTATCAGCTTAAGGGCTTCTACCTGCCGCGCCACCTCTTTCGGCTCCAGTCCGGTATCCTCGTAGGCCGCCAGCTTTTTCAAGCACGTTTTGTGGCCGATTATCTTTCCATTCACTCGCTCTTGGACAGGAATCCATTCTTCACCCGCCCATTCTGTTAATCTTTGCACATTTCACCTCCGTTAAAATTATTTTGCCACGGTAAGCCCGTCAGTCGCATAACACCCGCTGTAGCCCTCCAGCCAAACACATGCCGTGCCGCATACCATCTGCGGTCCTGCCGTAATAATAAACTCCCTTCCCTTGTTTTTCTCACTGACGTAATATTTGCCGTTCATGACAACTTTGTCTCCTGGTTTCATGATTGTGCTCCTTTACATAATTCTTATTTTTATTTCGTATACTATGGGGACGGGAAGTCAGTTATATTCATCTGCAAATCAGAGATATGCAGCATTTCTTCCTTTGCCTTTTTATAAAAATCTTTCGATACTTCAAATCCGTAGCTGCTTCGGCCCAATTCCATACAGGCCCTTAACGTTGTACCGCTGCCCGCACAAGGGTCTATTACCACATCCCCCGGATCAGTAAATATCTCCACCAACCGTTTTAACAGATTCACCGGCTTTTGCGCTGGGTGTATTTTGGGATATTCCTTTGCGCCATCCCTGCGCCACATCATGTATGTACCGTTACTGTAATAGCTTCTTCCCCATTCTTCTTCATTCCCGCCATCGAACCAGTTAAAGATCATGTGTCCGTCATTCCGGAATTTTGGAAGTTTTTCCCGATATAGCAGTAGTGCATACTCTGTCGCCCCGCATACTCTCATATTCGCCTTTAATACTTGCGGACTATAATTCTTGCAAAATATCAAAGGAATATTGTGTTTAAATCCATGTTTCTCGGCATATTTTATAACTGTTTGCATCTGCTCAAATGAGCAAAACACGATCATGCACGGCGCATCTGATGATTTTCCCCTGCCGTTACTCTTTGCAGGTTCTTTTTTTAAAAGCCTATTGCAGAAGTGGAAGTATTCTGCAATATTAAAGTTAAAATCTGTGTTAAATGCAGCTTTCCCGGCAAGCTTACTTTCTCCGTTTTTATTGTCCCCACCTTTGTACCACATGGGATTGCTACCATAAAAGCTATTTCCAATATTGTAAGGGATATCGGCTATAACAAGCTGTGCTTTTGGTATGTTGTATCGTTTAAAGTTTTGAAAATTATCATTGTATAATTCTGTTTTCATTTTTTCTTTTTCCCTTCTTTCTCAAGGTTTTAATTTATCGCCGGCACCACCCTAAACTTCCAGTAATGCCCGTCGCTGGTCCACACCTGAAAAATACTCCCCGTAGGGATCATACTTCACGTGGTCGATCTGGCTGGAACTGATCACGATGTCGCGGTACACATCAGAGCTGATGGTGTGGTTGTTGCGGTCAAGCAACGCTTGTATTTCGTGTGAGTACATTTGATCACCCCTGCCTCATTTGTGTTAATTATCCGGGCCGCTGGCCAGCAAACCTCTTTTCCCCTTTTCTTTATTTGTCCATCCTAATTACCATTCTGATTCTTCTGCAAAGTCGGCAATGCTCATTTGGCCCTCCACGTTTTTATCCTGCATCCACCACAGAAATACTTCATGACCATTTTTCCATCTGGGGGGCCGCTCTTTCCGTCGCTCATTCAATCGTTTTAACATTTCGTCAAATGCTCTGATATATGCTCTTTGGTAAGTTGGAAAATCTGCGAACTGTTTCCATCGCCCCGTATCGGCCATGGGGCAACCGACACACCCAACTCGCCGATACCCACAATCATATAAGCTGTTATATTCCACCCGTTCTGACCTGATGAAATCCCATATATCGCGGTGTGTCCAGTCGATTATTGGGTTGACAACCATCTTGTTTTTTTTCATGCAGTGTTCTGTTAATTTCCGTTTGTTTGAATTATCGTTCATCAACATAACTTCATCAGAAATTGTTGTCTTGTTTTTTTTGGATGAAGTGATGGTTTCATAGGCCGCTCTATCTGCTCTTGCGTTACTTTCGTCCCACCGGACACCCGTGGCAATGAAACGGTTTGCACACCCAGTTTCTTTCAAAACCGAACAACAATATCTCATTGTCCTTGACGGCGGTATTGCTTTGTCTGGAATTAATGACCACATAGTCACCCGCTTACCTTGAAATGTAGGCATTTCTATATTCGCCGGAATTCCTTGTAATTCCAGTTCTCTAAACTTTTTTCGAATATGATATACTGTCGGTGGTGCGTCAACTGTCGTGTGGCTATTGTGAACCTCGAACGGCACGCCCGAACGCTTGAACAACTCCAGCATCACATCACTGTCTTTCCCGCCTGAATATGTACACACCAGCGGCTGCCCGTAATGATGCAAGCTCATGTCACTGGCTATCTGTATTCTTTCAATTGCTTTCTTCTCCAAGTCCATGCTTGATTCTCACCGCCTTTCTGATCAATCTAATTCTAATCTTAACGGCTTATAAAATATATCCGTCTGCTTTTGTTGCACTTGTCACAGGAAAATTCATATACGGCTACCGCAATTCTGAATCTGGTGTCATGAAACAATACGAATCTTTCAGCGGCGCATATTCCGTGTATGCTACTAAAATGCTTTTCAAAACACTTTCTACCTGTCATCTTTCACCGTCCGCAAGTTCATCATCAAGCCACCGGCCACAGTTTGAGCAACACTTCCAGTCAGCGCATAACTCCGCACCGCAATTGCTACAATTCCCATCTGTGCCATGATCCAGTTTTCGAAGCTCCCGCGCAAAGTCCTCACAGGCTGCCTCATAGGCTTTATACGCTGCTTCGATCACGGCGATCTCTTTGATGTACAGTTCTGTTCGTTTGTGCTGTAATTCATCTGCTATCCGGTGCGATTCATCTGTTATTTTCATTTCTCTGCCTCTCTTTCTTAATAATCAAATATATTCATCTGATCTTTGGCGGCGTTCAATCTTTCGCTGGCCGCCTTGTAATAATCCGGATCAAGCTCAAATCCGATGTAATCAAATCCCAGTTCCCTACAGGCCACTAAGCTGCTTGCGCTACCGACATGCGTATCGAGAATCTTGTCACCCTTCTTGGCGTAGTTGTTTAAAATCCATTTATATAGTGCCACCGGCTTTTGCGTTGGGTGAATACGAACTTCTTTGTTGCTCATGTTTTCCTGCAGCATTCCACTCCACCTATATCGAAATTTCCTAACAGCTGTTGGAAAACTGGTCCACGCAAGTTCGCAATCAGCAAAGTCCGTGTTGCCATTGTCTTTATCCCACACGAGCCAGCAATGGCTATCTAACGGGATGCGGCTAATATAATGATTGGCCCCGAATATGATTTGATTTTTTGATACTCGTAATAATTCCTTGAAATATTCTTCGCCTGGCGGTTTGGTATCTTTACCAGCAAACGGTTTGTAGTCCTTAGCTTTTGCTAATTTACCGCGGGACTTGTTTTTTTCTCCGCTTTCACCAATGCCATACGGCGGGTCGGTTATGGCGAGTTCGAAATACTTGTCGGGATATTGTTTCATTCCCTCCACACAATCCATGTTCAGAAAACTGTTTAATTCAAACATTTATTTTACTCCTATCAGCAATCATGGGGATTTTCATCTATGTTTTACGTCTTTTCGCCCGGTGGTTGGTACGGTTCCGGCAGCGGCCGCCACGCTATGACAAAATCATCTATAACCGCAAATTCCTCCACATAAGTAGCGGCCTCAAACCATCCTTGCGGTACCTTCCAATCGTCAAGTTCCTTGCTGTATTCAAGATCGCTGTCAAGGCCGTCAAAATCGTTCCAGCCGAAACGGCTGTTTTCCGACCAAATACTCCCATCTTCGTAGATTGCTCTACACGTAAGTCTCCGCGTGCCGTTTTCCAAGCGGCGTTCAACGCTAACTTCAACCTCTTTTTCATTTTCCGGCAGCCGCTCCCCAACTGGTATCCATCCCCTATCACGTGATTCGTTGAAATGGCGTATAGTTTCCGGTTCCACCTCAAACCCATACAGGGCAGACGCGTATGAAGGAACAATATAGTATTTCCCTTCGTCCGGCCCGTACTTAACCACGGAACCCTGCACCATCTCGCCCGTATCTTTGCGCCTGGCATTAAATAATATGTTTTTCATGCCTTACTCCCTCCAATTCTTGTAAAATATCCACATACGTTACCATCCTTACAGACCGTTCGCCCATGGCCTCGCTAACTAGAACGCCCCTGCCGCTGTCTAAAATCTTCGTGACATACATTTCCCTGCAAACCTCAATCGGTGCAAGGTTGGCGCTCTCACGGTCTGCCACTTCCATCACCACCGGAACCGTGTCGCCTACGCGGATACAGGACCGCAACCTCGCTATGTCAGCTTTGGTTATGGCTTCGTTCTCCATCCGCTCTTCCCGTTGTCTTCGACTGTTCATGTGCTGTTTTGCGATTAATCCGCATCTCTCCAGATATCGGGCTACGGTCTCGTACCTTACGCCCAGATGACGGGCTATGGTATATATATCCTCACCTTGTTTGAAAAGCTCTGTCATCTGCGGCACAAGGTCTAGTACTCTTTGCTCCGGATGTCCCATTATTTTTCCTCCTGTAACTTCGTACTTTCCGCACCTATGGACAAGCGTTCGGCGCATTGCCTTATTAACTCTGCCTGTTCGCTTCGCACTGCCCCGGGGAGCACGTTCTGTTGTTTTATTAAATTGGCCTGTCCCTTGTAGGCCTCTCTAAAATTAGCACGCTCGACGCTGATGTTTTCGCTCTGGCAAATATTCTGATAGCCCATTCTTCGCACAATCCCCCTGACGGCATCTGGTAGGCTCTCAAGGGCTTCCAGTTCACGCATATAGCCATAGCTTCTTATCGCCATTAGTACCATACCCCAGGCTTCATCCCATTCCGGCAACCGTTCCGCGGTGATTGCTGTACTCTTTTCCCTGATCTCCGCAATCGTCGGAACAAACTTGTTTTGGCTGATCAACTGCGTTACTGCGTTTCTGCAAACTGCATAGTCAATGTCTTTCAACATGCCGTACCACAGATTCAGCGCGGATTCGTCCGGCATGATGTTGCTTTTTCCGTAGGCGCTATGTAACGCGGATGCCACGGTTGCAAACTCCTCTCTATTCACTTTCTGCCCACCCTTTCAGCATTTGATTATAGCCACTGTCGGCTTTCCCTTGATTACGAGCCAGATAATAACCCTCTGACACCTTGGGGAAATTATTAGGTTTCACAAACCAGTCAAAGCTTATTGTCCAACCATTTTTGTTTTGACCCAGCAGAAACGGACTGCCTTTGATCATTTCAACAGCTTCTAACACTTGATCAACTCCGTACTCCTTAATTCTGGCTTTCAGCATTTGATAACGCTTACTGGTGGTGGATAGCGTTTTTACTTCCACGGTTCCGCACTGGTTCCAAGCGTCAACAATTCGTCGGACATCAGTCTGACAAGTGGCATCTATGACACTATAGTCTTTTTCTTCCCTTCTTTCTTTCTTTCCTTCTTCTACTTCTTTCTCTTCTTCTACTTCTTCTATTGTTGTTAACAGAATGTCAACAGAATGTGAAGTGAATGTGGTCTGCCTGTGGTCTGCCTGTGAAGTGTCTGTGGTCTGACTGTAGTTCTGTACGTTAACGTCTTGATAGAAATCATAGTTTTTTATTGTAAATACGCTGTATTTTGAATGTGATATGACTGTGATTTCGCCCGTTAATTTTAAGTTTTTTATGGTTCCTCTAGCCTCATTAATTGTTAGCCCTGTTTCTTCGGCAATTTTGGGAAGGGATGATACAAAAGAACCTCTTTCGATCAAATGGCCTTGAAATCTTCCCTCTTTCCAGTTAGCCTTTAGCAACATGTGAAAAAACACTCGGCAGGTATTCAGATTAGAGTACCATTCCCATTCAAGGATTTTCCTGTGTATCTTGATATGCCCCTCTATCTCGGCCGCCTCCCCTCATTAACTTTCTTCCGGTTCCCTGCCCGCCTCGCATTCCTTGTATATTTTAATCCAATCCTCCAGCCGCATCGTCACCAACCAACTATGGTTATTTTTCCGATGAAATACCGCCGGAAGTCTGTCCCCTTCAAAGGGTAGTGGTTTCGTACCGCCCTCAATCGCCTGAGCCATCGCATCGTACAGATTCAGCTTTTCTACCCGCTTACACTCAATATGTATCCCCGTCAGCCCTACCACGTCCGCTGATCCGTCAGCCCCATTGAATTGCTGTCCCCGGCGGCTGTCACCGTATCCGTGCTGTCTCAATATGCCAGCAAGTTCCCTTTCTCCCCTGCGTCCCTTATCCTTAGAAAATTTTCCCAATGTGTTCTCCTTTCCCCGCCTCCGGCATTCGGCCAGAGGCGGCAGTACCAACGGCATGTAGTTTGTGACACAACAGCCGAACAAATATCTATGTAAACCTACCCGTGACGACATTACAGATAAGATTTACCAAACTCTTTCCGGAAGTCGTCCCGGCTGCCATAATGCGCTTCGTAATAGGCTTGCGCTTGCCGTTTAAACCTCTCGTCCAACTCTTGATCCATGTGGACACTGTAAGGCGTCATATTGTGCCAATCCGGCCTCAATGGTACGATGAATCCGTACCGCGTCGAAAACCTCCTATTGGAGCCGTTGAATACGTGGTGCAATTCAACGTGGCAACTGCCAGTTACCATACAATGTTCCAGGTCGTCCGTCAGGACACTAAATAGTTTCATGTTTCTTCCTCCAACTCTGATCATACATATCCATCATGCGTCTATATTCGTCCGGCGGCAGCGTGTCAATTCCCTGTTCTCTACAATCAGCAACCAGCCCTTCAATCAAGCGGCTCATTTCCTTAGTATCATAGGTGCTGGAACCACGTAGCATCTTGTAGGTCCGGTATGTCATTCCATCCACTCCGGTATTAACTTCCGTGGTGGGTTTGATGTGATAGGTTTCTGCCTCTAACGCTCTATTTTCGCCGTCATCGGTGTCTGGCAGTATGAGGTAGACAAGTTTGCCGCCTATCTCTTCTAATTGCCCGTAGCGCCGTAATAGGATGTTGTGCATGCATGGGTTGGATATCTTTAGTTTGTCTGCCAGCTTGGTAAGTAGTTGCCAATAATATGAATTAGCGTTTAAGCTTCTCTTTCCTCTTGATTTCTTAGCAACAATTGTGAGCATGCAATCCCTAATTTCATCAATAGAACCAGATACATCGTTATCAAATTCGAATGTTATTTGCATTTTCCCGCTATCCCAATTACGCGCTACTCCCTTTAAAACCCCATTACCCTCCATAATCAATTAACTTTCCTTCGTCTTCAAATTTGCTATCATGCATGAACCCCCACATAAAACCACCGGCTGTTTTGCGTTTCCCATTGCAACAACCGCTAATATTTTGGTGGGAAACTCCAGTATTACGTTCTGCTTCCAAAGCTGATGCGAAGTTTGCAACAAAGTTTTTGGTTTTTGTATATTGCGCGACTGCCTTACTATGACTCAATCCAATTTGCCTAATTCGTTCCATGTGTTCCTGATTTCCCTTGTTCCATGCGCTCATCTTTTGTTTGGATTTTTCTGTATGGACGACTCCAAAACCTCCGCCATTTCCTCCTGATGAAATGTTATAGCATTTTCCGATTTCTCGGTACTTAGCGATTAGAAATCGTTCCATTGCATATGCTTCGTCTCCCGATATTCCGGCTTCCAATACCTCGTGCTTTATATTGTCCCATCCATATTTCTTTATAGCTGCATAAAATTCTTCGTTGCAGTTATAGCGACCACCATTCTGCCACCTCTTGTTAACATTTTGACTGGTCACTCCGACATACACCCATCCATTTGGTGTAATATGCATATACACACTGTACCGATTGTTATTCTTATCCATGGCACAAATCTCCTTTAAAATATCCTCGCTTTCCTCACTTTACTTTACCACCCCGTTTCAGTGATCTTAAACTCCATACCCCGAACCCTGTTTCTGTCGGAAAGCGCCCCGCATCCAAGCACAGTGACAGGTATATCAATCGCTCAACGTAGTATTCAATAAAAGCCGGATCATAACTTATTTCATAAAGAGAAGTCCGCTTGGGGTCAATCTCCCGGTAAAAATTGTTGTAATCTTTATCTTCCAGTCCGTAGGCTACTATATAAGCATTACGGATACCCGCGGCATACATCTGAACACATACTTGTTCCCGGTACTTCTTTGACACTTTGAAACCATTATAAAATCGGTAAGTTTTAACCTCATAGATGCAGTCACCGGTATCGCCGTCCAGGTTCACCCGCAGGCGGCCCCGGATGATCTGGCGGTCCTTTTGCATGTTCCAAATGCCCAGACTATCCAATATCTGATGTTCGTAGGCGGTCCCGGCCATCATGGCCTCATTGCAAAAATCCACTTTATAGAGTCCGGCCTTTTCCAGATACCATTTTTCAAAACTCTTAGTTTCCCAGTTTCCGACCACATATCCCACATCAGAAGCCCCTATGTAATATGACCGGTCATGATCGGCTATCATTGTTTCTCGTGGATAATGCGCACAAGCTCATTTTCCATTTTGGCAAGGGAGGCATACATTTTGAATTTCATGTCAAGTTCGTCATCGTCCATGCCGATTGCCTGCGCTATTTCTGACTTGGTCATTCCGCGCTTATTCAAAACCGTGAATTCTTCCAGCACCCGCTCCCGCACCTTCATGATGTCATGATGGATTTCTCCTTGCCGTTGAAGTTCGCGTTCTGCCTGTTCGCTTGATATCCAGAGATCAAACCCTAGGCCGGTACGGATAGCGACCGCCTTGACAAATAACCGGCACTGGCAATTCCATAGCCGCTGCTGGCTCATAGAGTTGTCCTTTACGGGATTAGCGCCGTTCATCACGGGTCCTTGAAACTCAAATTCAAGGTTATCGATTATCACCCTCACGCGGGTCTCGTAAGCGCTATTAGTGTTATCATTTGAATCCTTGAAAGTCGCATCCGTCTTAATCAAGGAGGAACCGTTGGGGCCTGGGACTGGTTCAAAGTAAGCCTCCTTCGCTCCGTTTTCATGTAAAAGATCAATACATTTAGCCCAATTCAAATAAGGGATTTTGACTTCCTTGCCGTTTATTTTTTCTTTGCGTGCTTCACAATATGGTGAAACATCAATTTTCCTTAGTTCGTCATAGCTTTTCAACATATAATTCCCCTCCGTTTCGCTTCTTCACGTGTAACTTCCAGATGGTTCCCAGAATAGAACCATTCCACTAACTCCCTTTGTAATTCGGGATCGACCGCCAAAACCCCAAGTGCATGAGTATAAGCATCCTCAAGCGGTATAAATTTCATACCGTTACAACTAATGTATCCCACTATGGCCTCCGCTGTTGCGATATCGCAATCAGACCTTGGGTCCATAACTGGACTTCCATCCAAGCGGTGATCTGTATCTCTATACCAGCTATACATACTCCACGTCCTCTTCACACAAACCGATGGGCGGCATAATTTTTGCCATATATTCCTTGTATTCCTCTATGCGTCCTTGGTCTAATGGCATGTCAAGATCAAATTTAAACCGCCTGTCGCATCCCGCTTTCCCTCGCTCCCATCCGGTTTCATATATTTGGACTTCCAGTACCGCAATGTGTCCAGCCACGTCAACAAACACCGTTGGCAGGCCCGAAGAGGCTCTCCGTTCGCCAAATCCATTGACCGCAATGGCAATATCAATAATTTCTTCAACTTGTGCTATATTCATGCTTGCAATCTCCTTTCAAAACCCTTATAATAAGGGGTGACAGTATAATTATTTACTTCAATTCCCCGGCCGATTCCGCAGCTGGGGTTTTGTTATACTTCCATTTTCCATTCCTAAAACTCATATCAAAT
>Ga0153981_1000015_pt1 | contig 53761 bp, 57 predicted proteins | sample TSGA065MetaG_FD_104714 | JGI IMG/M metagenome (GOLD analysis project Ga0153981, IMG submission 104714) | Attine ant fungus gardens microbial communities from Georgia, USA - TSGA065 MetaG | ecosystem: Host-associated > Fungi > Mycelium > Unclassified | place: USA: Georgia, Magnolia Springs State...
GTCGCGCTGATTGGTTTTGCGCTGTGGCGGGTGCTGCCACGGTTCGCACCGGACACGCGTATCAGCTATGCCCGACTGCTGCATTCCATGTTCGGATTGTGGAAGCACTATAAAACGCTGCGCCACGCGGCGCTGGCTCAGGGTTTGCTGTCTGTCGCATTCAGCGCCTTCTGGTCAACCCTGGCGATTATGCTCAATGATACGTTTCATCTGGGCAGCGCGGTGGCCGGTGCTTTCGGGCTGGCCGGTGCAGCCGGTGCGCTGGCGGCTCCGCTGGCAGGCGCATTAGCCGATAAAAAAGGCCCGGCGCGGGTCACACAAATGGGTTCTGCGCTGGTGATGGTGTCATTCGCCGCGATGTTCCTGCTGCCGCTGTTGTCGCCGCATGCGCAACTTGCGCTGATTGTGGCGAGTGCCATCGGTTTTGACTTAGGTATTCAGGCCACGCTGGTTGCCCATCAGACACTGGTTTATGGCCTCGAACCTGCGGCTCGCGGCAGGCTGAACGCCCTGCTGTTTACCGTGGTGTTTATCGGGATGTCCGCCGGTGCCGCGCTGGGCAGTAAAGCACTGGAAGCCGGTGGCTGGACAGGTGTGGTTCTGCTGGCCACCGTTGCTGCGGCCGCCGCCCTGCTGGTCCGTTTGTTCAGCCGTAAAAGCTGACCGTCAGATAAAAACAAAAAGCGCCGTGACTGGCGCTTTTTGCATTTTGGGAGGGCACCGGATATCAGTGTTTGATGATGTACATTTCCTGGCTGTAAGCGACGTCTTCCGGGTTGGTGATCGGATATCCTTTCACCCACGGTTTGATCAGGCGGCCATTGGTATACTGGTAGATCGGCGCAATCGGTGCCTCGCTGGCGATAATTTGCTCGGCTTTGTTGTAATCGTCGTTACGGCGCGCGTCGCTGGTTTCACGGCTGGCTTCAGCGATGACTTTGTCGTAATCGGCGCTGCTGAATTTGCTGATATTGCCGGAGTGCGTGGACGTCAGCAGGGACAGGAAGGTTGACGCTTCATTATAATCGCCGACCCATGACGCGCGGATCACATCGAAATTGCCGATGTTGCGGCTGTCGATATAGGTTTTCCATTCCTGATTAACCAGTTTTACATCAGCACCCAGATTCTTTTTCCACATCGAGGCCACCGCGATCGCAATCTTCTGATGGCTTTCGGAGGTGTTGTACAGCAAGGTCAGATGCAGCGGTTTGTTCGGACCATAACCCGCCGCCGCCAGCAGCCCTTTCGCCTGCGCATTCAGTTCTTCCTGCGAGTAATCCTGCATTTCACTTTTCGTTGCTTTGAAACCGTTGGTAACGTCAGGCGTGAAGCGCCACGCCGGTTTTTCGCCTGTGCCCAGCACTTTCTCGGCAATCACGGTGCGGTCGATACTCAGCGACAGCGCCAGACGCACACGCGAATCGTCGGTCGGCGCACGACGGGTGTTAAACGCGTAATAATAGGTGCCGAGCTGATACGGCGTGTAGACCTGTCCCGGAATATCGTGCATCAGTTTTTTGTACTGATCTTTCGGGAAGGATTCGGTGATATCGATATCATTGGCCAGATAACGTTTTGTGGCGTTGGATTCTTTATTGATTGGCACGAAAGTGACTTTCGTCAGCACGGTATGCGCGTGATCCCAGTAATTCGGATTCGGCTCCAGCATCAGTTTTTCGTTCACGACGCGCTCTTTCAGCACATACGCACCGTTGCCCACCAGATTGCCAGGCTTGGTCCAGTCATCGCCAAATTTTTCCACCGTGGCTTTATGCACGGGGAACAGGCTGAAATTCGCCAGCAGGCTGACAAAAAACGGCACCGGACGGTCGAGCGTGACGCGCAGTTGCGTCGGGCTGATGGCGGTAACACCGAGCTTATCAACCGGCATTTTCCCGGCAATGATCGCATCAGCGTTAGCAATACCGGCCAGCGCCGCAAACCATGAACCGGTTGATAAGCTTTTCGGATCAACCAGACGCTGCCAGCTGTATACGAAATCCTGCGCCGTCACCGGATCGCCGTTCGACCATTTGGCGTCTTTACGCAATGTGAACAGGAAAATCTGATTGTTCTGGTTCTGCCAGCTTTCGGCGACGCCCGGAATATTTTTCCCGTTAGCGTCCTGATTCACCAGACCTTCGAACAGATCACGCGCCACCTGCGCTTCAGGCAAGCCGACGACTTTCGCCGGGTCGAGCGAAGCGGGTTCATCTTTGATATGACGGACGATTTCCTGTCTGGCGGCAAGTTGCGTACCGGCGGGAACCTGAGCGGCCATGGCCTGACTGGAAATGAGTGCCACCAGCGCGGCACAGGCGGAATACGGTAAGAGAGGAAACGATTTTCCCTGCGGCATAAATTCTCCTGAACACATAAGGGGCGAGCCCTGAAATATTCAGGAGTTTTATCATTTGTTACCGCAATCCCCTACAGGAAATCGTTACAGATTTGCCTTCGCGCACAAAACAACGGCCACAAGCGAGAAATTATTCGGAACCGGCGATGTCAATTCCGCCGCAGTGAAACTTCATCGCGGGTTCAACGTCCTGCGCCAGCCAGGTCGGGCCATCAAGATCGATGAACTTCGCGCCCGCCGCCAGCGGAAGTGCCGCGCGCACCGCGCGCGAGGTGCATAACATGCAGCCAAGCATGATTTCAAACCCCTGCTCACGCGCCGCCTGTGCCAGCCGCAGTGCGCCCGTCAGGCCGCCGGTTTTATCGAGTTTGATATTCACCATCTCATAACGCCCTTTCAGCGCCGGAAGCCCTTCAATCGTATGGCAACTTTCGTCGGCGCAAATTGGCAGGGGATGGATGAAATTCTCCAGCGCAGAATCTTCACCCGCAGGTAACGGTTGTTCGAGCATCAAAATCCCGAGATCGGCCAGCAACTGGCAGCGTGCCGCCAGCCCGTCGCTTTGCCACGCTTCATTGGCATCCACAACCAGGGACGCCTTGGGCACGGCGGCGCGGATAGCCACCAGACGTTCGGCTATCAGCCGGTCATCGAGTTTAATTTTCAGCAGCGTTGCACCCTTTTGTTGCAGCGCGAGCGCGGCTTCCGCCATCTCTTCCGGCGTGCCGATACTGACGGTTTGCGCCATGCTGATTGACGCCAGCGGTTCAGTGCCGGTGAGTTGCCAGAGAGTCTGGCCGGTGAGTTGCGTTTCAAGATTCCACAACGCGCAATCGAGCGCATTTCGTGCGGCACCGGCAGGAAGCAAATGTTGCAACTGTTCGCGCGTAGCGCCCTGTTCAATCGCCGTGACGGCGCTGGCAATTTGCGCCATCACCGAGGTTTCGCTTTCGTCATAGCGGGGATACGGCGTGCATTCTCCCACGCCGCGAATGCCCTTTTCTTCGATTTCGACTGTGACTACGCGCGCTTCAGTGCGGCTGCCGCGGGAGATCACAAATGTCGTATGCAACGGCCAGGCTTCCGGATAAAAGCGGACACTTCTCATAGCGGCTCCTCGGTATATACTCAAACGGGTATATATAAGATATACAAGTATTTAGCATTTAATCTATATCCAACCTACAATTGTTCCCCTAAACTGAAAGCCGTTTGACTCCAATGTCCATAGGAAATAATCATGACCCAGACAGTACACTTTCAGAGCAACCCGGTCACCGTTGCCGGCAAAATCCCACAAAAAGGCGATGTCGCCAAGCCGTTCAGCCTGGTCGCTAAAGATCTCTCTGATGTCAGCCTGAGCAGCTTCGCGGGCAAACGCAAAGTCCTGAACATTTTCCCAAGCATTGATACCGGTGTTTGTGCGACGTCAGTGCGTAAATTCAACCAGCTGGCGGGCGAAATTGAGAACACTGTGGTTCTGTGTATCTCCGCTGACCTGCCATTCGCACAGTCCCGTTTCTGCGGTGCGGAAGGCCTGAGCCACGTCACCACGCTGTCCACCCTGCGTGGCGGTGATTTCAAATCTGAATACGGCGTCGCGATCACCGACAGCGCACTGGCTGGCCTGACTGCGCGTGCCGTTATCGTTCTGGATGGTCAGGACAACGTGCTGTACAGCGAGCTGGTGAACGAAATTACCACCGAACCGGACTACGAGTCTGCGCTGGCTGTCCTGAAATAAGGATCTGAGTTTTGTCATCTTCGGATGACAGGCGAAAAAAAAGCAACGGCTCAGTCCGTTGCTTTTTATTGCTTCTTATTTAATGAAAAATTTACTGACCAGCAGGCATTACTCTTCGCTTTCGCCGGTTTCACCGCGACGGGCGCTGAGGCCGTATTCGCGCAGTTTATTGGCAATCGCCGTGTGTGAAACGCCCAGACGTTTCGCCAGTTTTCGCGTGCTTGGATAAGTGCGATAAAGACGGGTCAGCACCGAGCGTTCGAAACGCTTGCTGATGTCGTCGAGCGAACCGTTTAGCGCTTCTTCGCCAATCGTCACTTCGGCATCAAAGTCTGGCAGAACGATGTCCTGCGGGCGCAGTTCGCCGCCTTCCAGCTGAGTGAGCGCACGATAAATGGCGTTTTTGAGCTGACGGACATTGCCCGGCCAGCCGTAATGCGTCAGATAATTTGCCAGCTGCGAGGACAGTTTTGGTCGCGGCATCCCCTGTTCATCAGAGAAACGCGCCACAAACAGTTCGGTCAGCGGCATGACATCCGCCGGACGATCGCGCAGCGGCGGCAGCGTCAGGCTCAGCACGTTCAGACGGTAATACAGGTCTTCACGGAATTCTCCACGCTGAACCAGTTCCACAAGATTCTTCTGCGTGGCGCACATCACGCGTACATCCACCTTCACTTCATGCTCTTCGCCGACGCGCCGGAACGTGCCGTCATTGAGAAAACGCAGCAACTTGATCTGCATTCTCGGCGACATTTCACCGATTTCATCGAGCAATACCGAACCGCCGTTGGCCTGTTCGAAGAAGCCTTTTTTGCCTTCCAGGGCATTCGGATAGGCGCCAGCGGCATAACCGAACAGTTCACTTTCAACGACATCATCCGGCAGCGAAGCACAGTTGAGGCCAAGGAACGGCTTTTTACCGCGCGCGCTGCGCAGGTGGCAGGCGTGTGCCAGCAAATCTTTGCCGGTGCCGGTATCACCGACGATCAGCAACGGGGCATCCAGCATCGCCAGTTTGCGGGCCTGATCCAGCACGTGGCGCATTTTGCTGCTGACCGCGACAATATGGTCGAACTCGCTGTCGTCGTTGACCGTCAGATCCTGCAACTGCCGACCCATGCGGGCGGCTGATTTGAGCATGACCACGGCACCGGCGATCCCGCCTTTTTCGTTTTCATCCTCAATGTGGATCGGGGTGAGATCCATCAGGAAATCCTGACTGCGGATGACAATTCGCTCGGAATGCGGCTGAGCATTATCGCTTTCTAACCATCGCGTGACGTTGTAACCGGTGATCAGGTTCGCCGCCGTGACGTTGCGGATTTTATCTTCATCGAGTTCAAACAATGCCATCGCTGCCGGGTTGGCCTGCTCGATTTTACCTTTCATATCAATGGAGAATACCGGCTCCGGCATGGAAACCAGCAGCGCACGCAGGGCGCGGTGTTCACGCTCAGAAGGCATGAACGTGACAGTACGGACATCCGTCACGCCGTCGATACGGCGGATTTCTGCCATCAGGGCGCGAAAAGTATCAAAATCCAGTTGGGAAAAATTAAGGTAAATGCGGCCAATCGAGGCAATCTCGATACCGCGTAAATCAATACTGCGTAAAACCAGTAGATCGAGTAGTTCCCGGGTGAGCCCCAGGCGGTCTTCGCAAAAAACTTCCAGACGCATCAGTGTTGACCTTTTTCTGCCGGTGCGGAAATCGCTGGAGGGATAATACTCTTTCATGTACACGGGAAGAAGAGACTGTCACGAAAAGTTGACAAAATAATTCCCGGATGGAAATCCGCTTGCCACACTGATCGGGTAAGCGTTTTGCTTTTGCAGTGATTTTTGCTGTTATTTTCGGGTGCGCGGACTTCGCCATCGCCCCCTTTTTCTGCTACTATCGCCCTTCTGATTTCATCGCCAAATGGTTCCCGACTATGAAGTTCGTCTCCTTTAATATCAACGGATTGCGCGCACGCCCGCACCAGCTTGCCGCCATTATTGAACAGCATCAGCCTGACGTGATCGGTCTGCAGGAAACTAAGGTTCATGACGACATGTTCCCGCTGGAAGATGTCAGCCAGTACGGCTATCACGTGTTCTATCATGGTCAGAAAGGCCATTATGGCGTGGCTATGCTGACTAAGCAGGAACCGGTAGCTGTACGTCGTGGTTTCCCGGGAGACGATGAAGACTCCCAGCGCCGTATCATTATGGCCGACATTGAAACGCCCCAGGGCATTCTGACGGTCATCAACGGGTATTTCCCGCAGGGTGAAAGCCGCGACCATCCGACCAAATTCCCGGCCAAAGAGAAGTTCTACCGCGATTTGCAGGATTACCTGAACACCAGTTTGTCAGTGAATAATCCGGTGGTTGTGATGGGCGACGTGAATATCAGCCCGACCGATCTGGATATCGGTATCGGCGAAGACAGCCGTAAACGCTGGCTGCGCACCGGTAAATGTTCTTTCCTGCCGGAAGAGCGCGAATGGATGGATCGCCTGAAAGGCTGGGGACTCGTTGATACGTTCCGCGCCGCTAACCCGGAAGTGACCGATAAATTCTCGTGGTTTGACTACCGTTCACGCGGCTTTGACGAAAACCGCGGCCTGCGCATCGATCTGATCCTGGCGAGCAATCCGCTGGCTGAACGCTGTTTAGCGACCGGCATCGATTACGATATTCGCGGAATGGAAAAACCGTCTGACCATGCGCCAATCTGGGCAACGTTCGACCTGAAGTAATACAGATGAAAACGATTGATGTGGTTGCCGCGCTGATTGAATGTGAGGGAAAATTACTCCTCGCCCGGCGCGATGCCAGCAGCGACCAGGCCGGTTTATGGGAATTCCCCGGCGGGAAGGTCGAAGCCGGGGAAAGTCAGCCCGCCGCGCTGATACGTGAGTTACGCGAAGAGATGAACATCACCGCGCAGGTTGCCGGTTTTGTCGCGACCAGCGAACTGCACCAGCCGGAACGCCTGATCCGGCTGCACGGCTGGCGCGTCAGTAGTTTTACAGGAACGATTTCGTTACAGTGTCACTCGGAAGTTTGCTGGGTTGCGCCGCAGGAGGTTCGTTCCTTTGAACTGGCACCGGCGGATATTCCGCTGATTGAGGCCTATCTGCGGGCCTTGTAGCCACGGCGCCCGCTTCTCCATAAAAAAGGCGCGGACAGGTGACTGTTTCCGCGCCTTTTTGCTGTTCAGAGCCGGGTTATTTTTTCAGAACTTCCCATTTCAGTTCATTGGTGCCGACCACGTTCGGGTCGCGCGAGCATTGCAGCACCACGCTGTCTGCCGTGACCACCGCGCCCTCACTGTAGCTCTGGTTGTTGTAGATGCAGCAGTTATGGCAGGTCGGCGCACTGTTATTATTGCCGTTGCCGCTGTTTTCCCAGATTTGCGGCGGCAGCGGTACCACGACGTCCGCGCCGTTGCCGTAACGCTCCGCCATAGCCGGAGCCGACAGCAATGACGAACTGACCAGTAACGCCATCAGCGCTTTATGCATCAGCTTCTTATTCATCAGTACGTTATTCATCACTGTTTGCTTCCTTCCCTTTGGGACTGGCTTTACGCCGTTTAGGTGCGCTTTTGCCTTTCGCCGCCGCAGCGGGCTTAGAAGGCAGGCTGCGGAATGCCGAAGACACCCGGTTCGTTTTGGCCTGAATGATGAGGTTCTGCAACGTGGCGACCAGCGGTTCCATGAAATCCTGGTAGCGACAGCTTTTTTCACTGATACGCGTCAGCGTGGATTCCCAGTCAGCCGTCATATCTGGCCTTGCGGCAATGTCCGGCAGTGAATGAATCAGTGCGCGGCCAGTGTCGCTGGAATGAATATAACGCCCTTTTTTGTATAAAAACTCGCGGCGGAACAGGAGTTCGATAATCCCGGCGCGTGTCGCTTCTGTGCCCAATCCGTCCGTGGCGCGCAGAATTTTCTTCAGTTCTTTATCCTGAACAAAACGCGCAATACCGGTCATCGCGGAAAGCAATGTCGCATCGGTGAACGGGCGCGGCGGCTGCGTCTGGCGCTCCACCACTTCTCCGCGTTCGCACAGTAATTCATCGCCCTTCGCCACGACCGGCAACGGCGTACCTTCGTTTTCTTCGTCACGCTCTTTGCTGCCAAGCAGTGTTCGCCAGCCTGCCTCAGCCAGGAAACGCGCTTTGGCGATGAACTTGCCACCTGCAATATCCAGATCGATAACGCATTTGCGGTATACCGCGTCGGGGCAGAATTGCATCAGATACTGACGTGCTACCAGACCGTAAATTTTGCGCTCGTCATCGCTCAGGTTGACGTTACTGCTGCGCGCCGTCGGGATAATCGCGTGGTGCGCATCGACCTTTTTGTCGTCCCAGCAACGGTTACGCAAATCGGTATCAACCACCGGCTGCGGCATTAAATCCGGGCGGTGAACGCCGATGGCATTCAGTACGGCGTGACGTCCGGCAAAATGTTCTTCTGGCAGATATCGGCAATCCGAACGCGGATACGTAATCAGTTTGTGCGTTTCATAGAGTTTCTGACAAATATCCAGAATCTGCTGCGCGCTCAGGCCAAAAGCTTTTGACCCTTCAATCTGCAAGGTGGATAACGAGAACGGCAACGGCGCGATGTCATTTTCACGTTTGTCGTTATACCCGGTGACCATCGCCGGTTGCCCGGCAATGCGCGCCACCACGTGATCGGCCAGCGGGCGGTGCAGCAAACGCCCTTCTTCATCCTGATACGGCTCGCAGGAGTCGCTCGGTTGCCAGAGCGCGATGAAGCGTTCTTCGGCAGGCGTGACGATATGCGCTTTCACTTCAAAAAAATCTTTCGGTACGAAGTTTTCGATTTCTTCATCACGGCGCACCACCAGACCGAGCACTGGCGTTTGCACGCGGCCCACGGAAAGCACGCCGTTGTATCCTGCATTGCGCCCTAAAATAGTATAGGCGCGGGTCATGTTGATGCCGTAAAGCCAGTCAGCGCGGGCGCGGGCCAGGGCAGAAACGCACAGCGGAATAAAATCACGGTTGTCGCGCAGGCGTTCAATGGCACGTTCGACGGCCTGCGGATTGAGATCGTTAATCAGACAGCGCTGGGTCGCCTGGCGTTTTTCCGGCGTCAGTTCGAGATAATCCAGCACTTCATCCACCAGCAGTTGCCCTTCGCGATCCGGGTCACCCGCGTGGACAACCTGAGAGGCTTCAAGCAGCAGACGTTTGATGACATTAAGCTGTTTAGCGACGGAAGGACGCGGCTGAAGCTGCCATTTATTAGGAATGATCGGTAAGTCAGCCAGTGCCCAGCGGGCGAAGCGGCTGTCATAGGCATCCGGCTGGGCCTGTTCCAGTAAGTGACCGACACACCAGGTCACCACCTGGTCGTTACCGCAGGCAATGTATCCGTCGCCGCGGCGATGAGGCTTTGGCAGGACATCGGCAATAGCGCGGGCAAGGCTGGGTTTTTCGGCAATAAACAGACGCATCAGATCGCACCGTCCTGAAGTGTGACCGCGAGTGTGATCGCTACAAGAATTTCCATCATCCCATCCTTCATTCACAACGTCCTCATCATCCAGGGTGGCTATGTTAGCCGCTGGCGGCGCAATTAGTAAGATGGATAGAGACATCCGGGATGGCGGTCGCTCACAAAGGCAGCGAAAAACCGGTTTATCAGAATCAACCGAACATATTCTGCTGAAAAACCGGTCTGTCCGTCGTGAGGAAATGGCTTAGAAATGCGTCACGAAAGGTGTGCTATCCACCGGAATGACCTGCAAACTTGCTTTGAGCTGCGGCGTGCCGAGATACAGGAAACCGACGATTTTATCGTTCTCGCCGCAATGGAAGGCTTTGCGGACATCAGGATGATCGGTCCACGCGCCGGTGCGCCAGATGCCGTTGAACCCCTGAGCCAGCGCTGCCATCTGCATCGCCTGCACGGCACAACCGGCGGACAACAATTGTTCCCACTGTGGCACTTTCGGGCTTTCCTTGCAGGCCGCAATCACGGTGATGATTTGCGGCGCGCGAAGCGGAGCCTGCGTGGCTTTCTCAATGGCTTTTTCGTCCGCGCCGTCTTTGATCGCCGCCGCGCGCAGCAGCTCACTGAAACGCGTCAGACCATCATTTTCTGCAATCACGAAGCGCCACGGCTGAAACGCACCGTGGTCTGGCGCACGCAGCCCTGCGTTGATGATATTTTGCAGTGCTTGCCCTGCCGGTGCGGGAGCCGCCAGACGGGATGCAGAACGGCGGTTAAGTAACAAATCCAGTGCGTCCATTTTAATCTCCTGAGAATAATTGCTATTTACCTTACGTTAACATAGGCACAACGCATTTTTCCAACCTCCGGCAGGCTTTCGGATAATGCGTCACCGCCAAATTCTGAAATGATTTAAAGCTGACATTTCTCCGGCAGGTCATTAGGATAGCGAGACTTAACCGTCTTATTGGAGAGACCATGCGCACATTGTGGCGAATTATCGCCGGTTTTTTTAAGTGGACCTGGCGTCTTCTTAATTTCGTCAGAGAATTCATTCTCAACGTATTTCTTATTCTGATCATTCTGGCCGGCGTCGGCATCTGGTATGCCGTGCAGGATAAGCCGGTTGAAACCACCAAAGGCGCGCTGCTGGTTGATCTTAGCGGCTCGGTGGTGGACAAACCTTCCGTCAACAATAAAGTCCGCCAGTGGGGCCGCGAGCTTCTGGGGACATCCAGCAGCCGGTTACAGGAAAACTCCCTGTTTGATCTGGTCGATACCCTTCGTTCAGCAAAAGATGACAAAAACGTCACCGGTATCGTGTTGCAACTGACCGATTTCACCGGTACCGATCAGTCATCAATGCAATATATCGGTAAAGCATTGCGTGAATTCCGTGATGCCGGTAAACCGATTTACGCCATCGGTGACAGCTACAATCAGTCGCAATATTATCTGGCGAGCTACGCCAATAAAATCTATCTGTCGCCGCAGGGCGCGGTCGATTTGCACGGTTTTGCGACCAATAATCTGTACTACAAATCTCTGCTGGATAAGCTGAAGGTCACCACCAACATCTTCCGCGTCGGGACGTATAAATCTGCCGTTGAACCGCTGATCCGTGATGATATGTCGCCTGCGGCCCGCGAGGCGGATAGCCGCTGGATTGGTGGCTTGTGGAGTAACTACCTCAATACAGTTTCAGCTAACCGTCAGATTACGCCTGAGCAATTGTTCCCGGGTGCAGCGGGCATTCTTGCAGGAATGCAGGCCACCGGCGGCGATATGGCTCAGTACGCGCTGAAAGCCAAACTGGTGGATTCTCTGGCATCACGGACCGACGCAGACAATGACATGGTGAAAGCATTTGGCTGGAATAAAACCACCAAAGACTTTAACTACACCAGCATTTACGATTATTCACCGAAGCCAAAACCGGATAACAACGATCCGCAAATCGCGGTGATCTTCGCGACCGGTGCCATCAACGACGGTGAAGAGCAACCGGGTGCGGTGGGCGGCGATACCACCGCACAGCAAATTCGCGACGCCCGTCTGGATCCGAAAGTGAAAGCGATTGTCTTCCGCGTCAACAGTCCTGGCGGCAGCGTCAGCGCGTCTGAAGTCATCCGCTCTGAACTGGCCGCCGCGAAAGCTGCGGGTAAACCGGTGGTAGTTTCAATGGGTGGTATGGCGGCTTCCGGGGGTTACTGGATTTCAACGCCAGCGAACTACATCATTGCCAGCCCAAGCACGCTGACCGGATCCATCGGTATCTTTGGTGTGATCAATACGTATCAGAACACACTTGATTACGCCGGTGTGCATACTGATGGCGTGGCGACTTCCCCGCTGGCCGATATCGCATCGACCAAAGCGTTGCCGCCGGAATTCTCGCAAATGATGCAGCTGAACATCGAGAATGGGTATAAAACCTTCCTCGGCCTGGTGGCGGATTCCCGTCATAAAACGCCGGAGCAGATTGATCAGATTGCACAGGGTCACGTCTGGATTGGTTCTGACGCCAAGGCCAACGGTCTGGTGGATGAACTGGGTGATTTCGATGACGCCGTGAAGAAAGCTGCTGATCTGGCCAAACTGCCGAAATGGCAGTTGAACTGGTATGTCAGCGAGCCAAGTCTGAGCGATATGTTGTTCTCCCAGGTCAGCGTGTCCGTTCACGCCATGCTGCCCGCGGCTATTCAGGCCTATCTGCCTGCGCCGGTGAGCAAAATGGCGATGGAGCTGAAATCACAAGCTGACCTGTTCAGCAACATGAACGATCCGCAAAACCGTTACGCACTTTGCCTGACGTGTGGTGACGTGAAGTAATTGCGTTAACCCCTGCGGCATGAAAATCTGCCCGGCGCTTCTCCCAGAGAGCGCCGGGCTTTTTTGTGGCACCGCCCTTTTCTGGTGGGACAGCGGCGGCGAAGCCTTTATACTTAGTGCAGTTGCTTTCACCTTTCTAAAAAAAGAACATCTTCGATGACTAAAAAATCTATTTACGTTGCCTACACCGGCGGCACCATCGGTATGCAGCGTTCTGAGCAGGGTTACATTCCTGTATCCGGCCATTTACAACGCCAGCTGGCGCTGATGCCAGAATTCCACCGCCCTGAAATGCCTGAGTTTACGATTCAGGAATACGCGCCACTGATGGATTCTTCCGACATGACGCCGGAAGACTGGCAGCACATCGCGGACGACATTCAGGCGCATTACGACGATTACGACGGTTTTGTGATTTTGCATGGCACGGACACCATGGCCTTCACGGCTTCTGCGCTGTCTTTCATGCTGGAAAATCTGAGCAAGCCGGTGATCGTTACGGGTTCGCAAATCCCGCTGGAAGCCCTGCGCTCTGACGGGCAGATTAACCTGCTGAACTCGCTGTATATTGCGGCAAATCATCCGGTTAACGAAGTCACCCTGTTTTTCAATAACCGTCTTTATCGCGGTAACCGCAGCACTAAAGCCCACGCCGACGGTTTTGATGCATTTGCGTCACCCAACCTTTCTCCGTTGCTGGAAGCGGGCATTCACATCCGCCGTTTGTCCACCCCTTCGCTGCCGGTCATTCCTGCTTCGACGCTGAAAGTGCATCACATCACCCCGCAGCCTATCGGCGTGGTGACTATTTACCCCGGCATTTCCGCAGAAGTTGTGCAAAACTTTCTGATGCAGCCCGTGAAAGCGCTGATCCTGCGCTCTTACGGAGTCGGCAATGCCCCGCAAAAAGGTGATTTGCTGAAAGTGCTGAAGGACGCCTCTGAGCGCGGCATTGTGGTCGTGAATCTGACGCAATGTATCTCCGGACGCGTCAATATGGGGGGTTATGCAACGGGTAATGCGCTTGCGCATTCCGGCGTAATCAGCGGATTTGATATGACGGTGGAAGCCGCGCTGACCAAGCTGCATTACCTGCTCAGCCAGTCACATACGCCGGAAGAAATCCGCGAACTGATGCAGCAGAATCTGCGTGGCGAACTGACGGAATAGTTGACCGTATAAGAGGCGATATGAAATCTGCGTTGTTGCTGGTCGATTTGCAAAACGATTTTTGCCGCGGTGGCGCGCTGGCCGTTAATGACGGGGATGCGACCGTTGCCGTCGCCAATCAGATGATGTTGTGGTGTAAAAGCCGCGATATCCCCGTGGTGGCGTCGCAAGACTGGCACCCTGCCGGACACAAAAGTTTTGCCGCAAACTCGCATCAGGATGCCTGGACATCGGGTGAACTGAACGGGCTGCCGCAGGTCTGGTGGCCGGTTCACTGCGTTCAGCACGAACCCGGCGCGGAATTCCATCCGTCACTGAATACGCGTCTTTTAGATTTTGTCGTCCAAAAAGGCACGGACGCTGAAATCGACAGTTACAGCGCATTCTTCGATAACGGCCACCGCGCCGCTACCGTGCTGAACGACTGGCTGAAAGCCGCAAAGATTTCGCATCTTTATGTCATGGGTCTGGCGACGGATTATTGTGTGAAGTTCACGGTCCTGGACGCGCTGTCACAGGGATATCAGGTTACGCTGCTGACCGATGGGTGCCGTGGTGTGAACATCGAACCTCACGACAGTGCTGAAGCTGTTGAAGCAATGCGTGAGGCTGGCGCACAAATCGGGACGGCAGACGCACTGAACGGCTGATTACTCTGCTCTTCAGAGGCAAAAAAGGCGCGTTATGCGCCTTTTTATTCCCTCACATTTCGCGTAAAAAAACTGCTTATCTCAATGTCTCCGCCGTAAGATGTTCAATTCCGGACAAATTCATTTTTTACAAAACTTCACGTAATAGATCTCGTTTTGGGTATGCGTAATACGTTATAAATAGCACACTATCATTAATCACCTGGCTGTATTCCATGATAATTTTACGACTGGCATGCCACGCTAATGACTCTGCAATGTGTCCGTTATTTTTTATCGATAAATAATGAATGGACTATGCGTGGCCGTACCAATAAGATGGCGCCGCTTTTTATTAAATGAATAACTCAAGCTTAGGATGAGCAGGCTAACCCTTAAGGATTATCAGATTGAAAGAATACCAATATCAAATTTTAAAAAGCTGTCTTCAGCGTGAAGTGATGGATTCAGAGAAAGACTTTTCCTGGTTCCGCACGCTGCATCGCGCCATTAAATGCCCCGGCAGGCGATTCTACTTCTGGTGGCGAATCGCTAATTATCTTTATAAAACCGGCGGCAAGGCTTCCAGAAAATATGCAATTTCGGTAAACAGAAGATTAAGAAATAAATATGGTACCGATATCAATCTGGGCGCTGATATTGGCCCCGGAATGAAGATTTCTCATTTCGTTGGTATTGTGGTTGCCGATTGTTGCGAAATAGGCTCGAACCTGAACATTAAGCAAAATGTGACAATTGGTATCAAATATGACAATCAGAGCGGCAAGATCTATATCGGGGACAATGTCATCATTGGTGCGAACAGTTGCATTATCGGTTGCGATATAAGCATCGGGAATAATGTCACCATCGGTGCGATGAGTTTCGTAGATAAAAATGTTCCTAATGATTGCGTTGTCTATAACCAGCGCACGGATAACCTGATCTACAAGCAGATTGCGTAACCCACTGACGATTATTTTTTTAAAGGCGCGTTATGCGCCTTTTTTATGCCTCAGACAAACCCCTTCCCATTACTCCGGTTTGAGTCTAATCAGCGCATCCTGAGCGAACTGTTGTTTCAGCTCTTGCTTGCTTTTGGTAACGATCTGCCCGTCAGTGCCGATGCTCATATGCTGGGCATCGACGTTGTGACGTGACTGATACAGCATCACCGCTTGCAGGCTGTGCTCTTTTTGTTCTGGCGTCAGCGCCACACCGTCGGGCCATTTCCCCAGCTCTACGGCCAGCGCCAGACGTGCGTAGATTTCCGGCGTCATTACATCAATGAGTTGATTAATTTCCATCTGAGCACCTCTGTTCAACAGGATTATTCAAAAGGTTTTGAATAATAGCTGAATCGATTTTGTCGGTAAGATTACAGCGCAGCCTAACCGGCCGTTTTTTCGCCATTTTTGCTGTCGGTAAAACTCATCGCAGCAGAATTTACGCAGTAACGTTCACCTGTTGGTTGCGGGCCATCCGGGAAAACATGCCCTAAATGTGCCCCGCAGCTGGAACAGCGGATCTCAATGCGGTCCATATTATGCGTATTATCAGTGAGATATTTTATCGCATCGTGGTCAACAGGTTGATAAAAACTTGGCCATCCGCAGCCGGATTCATACTTAGTCTCGGAGTAAAACAGAGGCGCGTTACACACTACGCAATGATAAATGCCCTGGCGAATGTTGTGCAGCAGTTTTCCTGTATAAGGGCGCTCGGTTCCGTGTTCCTGAGTGACATAACGTTGAATTTCAGTGAGTTGTTCGGGTGCAGAAGCAGATTTGGATGCATTGCTCATGATTATCGTTCTCTGACGAATTTAAATTACAACTAAATTAACAGTTTATAATAACAAAAAATTAACAACAATTCAGCCTGTTTTGTCCTAAACTGTATGGCATCAGCGTTAGCCAGCTCCAACTTGTGATGGCGATCACACTCCTGATCTTCTTGTCCTTTATATTCTGTTTTTCGCCCCCATCTGGTTGTGAGCCGATTAAAAAAACGGAACGTGCAATAAGCGAGCAACAGTAGGTCGTCGCTTTGACTTACAGCAATAATTGACACGATTCCGCTTGACGCTCAGCAAGGTTTTTGTAATTTTACAACCAACCTTTTATTCACTAAAAAAATAGCTGGTGGAATATATGACTATCAAAGTAGGTATCAACGGTTTTGGCCGTATCGGTCGCATTGTTTTCCGTGCTGCTCAGGAACGTTCTGACATCGAGATCGTAGCAATCAACGATCTGTTAGACGCAGAATACATGGCATACATGCTGAAGTACGACTCAACTCATGGTCGTTTCAACGGTACTGTTGAAGTTAAAGACGGTCACCTGGTTGTTAACGGCAAAACCATCCGTGTTACCGCTGAGCGTGACCCAGCTAACCTGAAATGGAATGAAGTTAACGTTGATGTTGTTGCTGAAGCGACTGGTCTGTTCCTGGACGATGCAACTGCACGTAAACACATCACTGCAGGCGCTAAGAAAGTTGTTCTGACTGGTCCATCTAAAGATAACACCCCTATGTTCGTTATGGGCGTTAACCATAAAGAATACAAAGGTCAGGAAATCGTTTCTAACGCATCTTGCACCACTAACTGCCTGGCACCACTGGCTAAAGTTATCAACGACAACTTCGGTATCGTTGAAGCGCTGATGACCACTGTTCATGCAACTACCGCAACTCAGAAAACCGTTGATGGCCCGTCTCACAAAGACTGGCGCGGCGGCCGCGGCGCATCTCAAAACATCATCCCTTCTTCTACCGGTGCAGCTAAAGCAGTAGGTAAAGTTATCCCTGCTCTGAACGGTAAACTGACCGGTATGGCGTTCCGCGTTCCTACTCCTAACGTTTCTGTTGTTGACCTGACTGCACGTCTGGAAAAACCAGCAACCTACAAAGAAATCTGCGCAGTAATCAAAGCAGCTTCTGAAGCAGGCGACCTGAAAGGCGTTCTGGGTTACACCGAAGACGACGTTGTTTCTACCGATTTCAACGGCGAAAAACTGACTTCAGTATTCGATGCTAAAGCAGGTATCGCGCTGAATGACAACTTTGTGAAACTGGTTTCCTGGTACGACAACGAAACTGGCTACTCAAACAAAGTACTGGATCTGATTTCTCACGTTTCCAAATAATTGGCAATGTTGATGAACTGATTGAAGGGCGACGCAAGTCGCCCTTTTGCTTTCTGTCAGTCGCACATTTTTATCAGGCATATGAGTGCGATCAAACAGAATGATGACGTTCATCTGTAGTCTTGGTTCTTATCTTCGTAATTGTTAAAACCCTGACAGGACTTTAGATAATGACAGAACAACTCTTTTCTCTTCCGGTCGTAAACCAAATTTCAACCACCATCAGCCAGCGTCAGATCGACGAACTGCCGGTGATCGTTGTTTCTCATCCCAAAGTAAAAGCGGCTGTAGCCTTACAAGGCGCACATTTATTGTCCTGGCAGCCTGAAGGCGAAGCGCCTGTGCTGTGGATGAGCAGCGCAAGCGCTTTCAAAGAAGGCGTCGCAATTCGTGGCGGTATTCCAATTTGCTGGCCGTGGTTTGGCCCGGCGGGTAAACCGTCTCACGGCTTTGCGCGTAACTTCGCCTGGACACTGACCGATCACAAAGAAAGCGCTGAAGGCGTTGTTCTGACGCTGACGCTGAAAAGCACACCTGAAAGTCTGGAATTGTGGCCACACGAATTTGTGCTGACCGCGCGCTTCACACTCGGCGCAAGCTGCCACATTGAGCTGGAATCTGCCGGTGACTTCGAAGCCAACAGCGCCCTGCACACCTATTTCAACATCGGCAATATCGCGGATGTCACCGTTAAAGGGCTCGGTGCCAGCTTCATTGATAAAGTCGATGGCGCGAAACTTAAAGAAGAAGCTGGTGACCTGACCTTTACCGGACAGACTGACCGCATCTACACCCAGCCTCAGGCGACCAGTGAAATCGTGGATCCGGTGCTGAAACGCACGCTGGTTGTTGCGCATGAAAACAACGCAGACGTTGTGGCGTGGAACCCGGGTTCTGCGCTGTCCGTAAGCATGGCCGATATGCCAGACGACGGTTACAAAACCATGGTTTGTGTGGAAACGGCGCAGGTGTCAGACAAGCATGTTTCGACCGCCGCTGCACCGGCACGTCTTGCGGTGACATTCTCAATCCGCAAATAACCGGACAGAGTTTTCCCGTCGTAAAAACTAAGGGGCCATCCGGCCCCTTTTGTCTGCGTCAGATTTAGCGAATTCAGACCATATCCAGCGAGGTTTTCCCGCGTGGTGCCGGAAAGGCAGCATTGATCATCGCAATTTCTTCATCCGTCAGAAACAGCGCCAACGCTGCCGCATTCTCTTTGACATGCTGCGGCTGAACGGCTTTAGGAATCGCAATCACGTTGCGGGTGCGCGTTACCCAAGCCAGCGCGATTTGCGAACTGCTCACGCCGCGCACGGCGGCAATTTTCTGCATCACCGGATTGTCCAGCACGTCATGACGTAATTTTCCGGCCTGTGCCAGCGGGCAATACGCCATTACCGGGACAGCGTGTTCTTCGCACCACGGCAAAAGGTCAAATTCGATGCCCCGTGAAGCGGCGTGATATAAAACCTGATCGGTCATACATTCCTGGCCGCCGGGAATCTTCCACAATTCCTGCATATCATCGGTATCAAGATTGGATACGCCCCAGCGCCGGATTTTGCCTGACTGCTGCAACTTTTCCATCGCCGCAACGGTGTCATGTAACGGAATCGAACCACGCCAGTGCAACAGATACAGGTCTATACAATCTGTTTGCAATCTTTTGAGACTTTGTTCGCAGGCGGTTATCGCCTTCTCCCCTCCGGCATGATGTGGATAGACTTTTGAGACCAGATACACTTCATCACGCCGTCCGGCTATTGCCTCGCCGACCACCCTTTCCGCCTCGCCGTCCGCGTACATTTCTGCGGTGTCGATCAGGGTCATACCGGCATCCAGCCCTTGTTTCAGCGCATCCACTTCGGCGCGCCGCTCACTGCGTTGTTCTCCCATAAACCAGGTGCCTTGTCCGATTGCGGGAACGCTTGTGCCATCAGGAAATTGCACGGTTTTCGCTTTCATCTGTTTCCTCCTGTCGGGTCTGCAAAAATGAGTGATGAACTCGTGGTGAACTATAAATGTGCAAATGGGGCGAAACGCCCCATGAATGTGCAGAGTATGCACCGGAAAAGTGCCCGCTTAATTAAAAGCTGTAGGTCACACCGGTCCAGACAATCGCGCTATAAGATTTATCCACCATCGGACTGTCTTTCACTTCGTCCGCTAAACGGATGTAACGGCCGGTGAAGAAGCCCTGCCAGTCGCGGGTAAAGTTATAACGAGCGGAAATCTCGGCGTAAGGACTAAAGCTGTCATCGGCAGAATAGCTGTTCAGGCCACTGCGACGCGATTCTCCTTTGGTGACGCCATAGTAGTAATCGTTCTGGTTGCTGCTGTTCCACATAACACCAAAACCAGGAACCAGTGCCCAGTTGTCCTGATGAATCGGATACAGATAAGCCGCATCGGCGACCAGGCCATTACTGTTATTGAGCACATCACCGTTAAACGTTGCACGCAGCGTGCCCCAGTCTTCAACATGTGAATACGCCAGACCGCCCATCAGCGTACCGCGGCGTTTGTTGAGACGTTTCATCTGGTGATCGTCAGAGTCATCGGGGTCAAAACCGAATGGAATATAAGTTGCAGTGACGCTGAATTTATTGCTGCTGTCCTTCCAAAGATAGTAGCCTGCAGTCAGTGATTTGAAATAGAAATCGTCACTGTCGTAAGACACGATCGGCACGGGTAAAATTTTATTGTCATAACCACGGTATGCGTTGACATCCGCCAGAGCCGAAGCGCCGAGTGACCAGGTTCCTGCGACAGCTGCATGACTGAAAAGCACTGCCGAGCCCACGATGGACAGTGTTTTGAGGTTCAAAATCTTCATTGTCTTAATTCCATTAAGTAAAAAATCGTCGGTAGTGTAAATGAAGCGTAAGTATCCCGCTTAGCATTTCTCGTTCTCTAAAAAACCTTAACCTGAAAAATCGAAGCGATCGCACAATTTATCTGCAAAATATGAAATAAAAATGACTAAAGAAACAACTTCCGGTCTGCAAGGCACGTCCTGCAAGGCTTTTCAGAGCATTCCGGACAACTGAGTCATTGAAATGACTTAAAAAACGGCAAAACCAGAGAGGAAATTTTTCTAATGCCAAACTACGCTTATAAATAGATGAAAGACTTAGCCTGAACAGTCGCCCGTCCCACCGATTTATGACAGTTTTCAAATCATCGCCACTGTCAGCGTCAAAGGGGTTCTGCAAGTTGGCATAAGGGTTGCTGTATTCAGGTGGGAGATCTTTCTTCCGGGGGCTTAGCTCTCATTAACCTGTGCTATACCCAAGTCTTTGAGGTTGCGCTAACGCTTCAAAACGAAAGGTAAAATAACGAAGGACGGGCATCGTATGAACATATTTGACCATTATCGCCAGCGCTATGAGGCTGCCAAGGACGAAGAGTTCACACTGCAGGAATTTCTTACCATTGCACGGCAAGATCGCAGTGCTTATGTCAATGCGGCGGAACGTCTGTTGATGGCAATCGGTGAACCAGTGATGGTAGATACCGCGCTTGAACCACGCCTGTCGCGTTTATTCTCGAACCGTGTTGTTGCACGCTACCCTGCATTTGAAGAATTTTACGGCATGGAAGAGGCCATCGAGCAGATCGTCTCCTATCTGAAACACGCCGCGCAAGGTCTGGAAGAAAAGAAACAAATCCTCTATTTACTGGGTCCGGTGGGTGGTGGTAAATCGTCACTGGCCGAACGGCTGAAATCCCTGATGCAACGTGTACCGATTTATGTGCTGAGCGCCAACGGCGAACGCAGCCCGGTAAACGATCATCCGCTGTGCCTGTTTAATCCGCAGGAAGATGCGCATATTCTCGAAAAAGAATACAACATTCCTCCGCGCTATCTGGGCACCATCATGTCGCCGTGGGCGGCAAAACGTCTGCACGAATTTGGCGGTGACATCACGAAATTCAGAGTCGTGAAAGTCTGGCCGTCGATTCTCGAACAAATTGCTATAGCCAAAACTGAGCCTGGCGATGAAAACAACCAAGACATCTCCGCGCTGGTCGGGAAAGTGGATATCCGTAAACTGGAGAACCACGCGCAGAACGATCCGGACGCTTACGGTTATTCCGGCGCACTTTGCCGTGCAAACCAAGGTGTGATGGAGTTCGTCGAGATGTTTAAGGCACCGATTAAAGTGCTGCATCCGCTGCTGACCGCCACACAGGAAGGTAATTATAACGGGACTGAGGGGATCTCTGCCCTGCCGTTCAACGGCATTATTCTGGCGCACTCCAACGAATCTGAGTGGGTGACGTTCCGCAACAACAAGAATAATGAAGCGTTCCTTGACCGTGTGTACATCGTCAAAGTGCCTTACTGCCTGCGCGTTTCCGAAGAGATGAAAATCTACGACAAACTGCTCAGCAACAGTGAACTGGCGCATGCTCCTTGCGCGCCGGGTACGTTAGAAACGCTGGCACGCTTCTCCATTCTTTCGCGTCTGAAAACGCCGGAGAACTCCAGCAGCTATTCCAAAATGCGCGTCTATGACGGCGAAAGCCTGAAAGACACCGATCCGAAAGCCAAGTCTTATCAGGAATACCGCGATTATGCGGGCGTGGACGAAGGGATGAACGGGCTGTCGACGCGTTTCGCGTTTAAAATTCTGTCCCGCGTATTCAACTTTGATCATGCGGAAGTCGCCGCCAACCCGGTCCATCTGTTCTATGTTCTGGAACAGCAAATCGAGCGCGAGCAATTCCCGCAGGACATCGCTGAAAAATATCTGGAACACCTGAAAGGCTATCTGATCCCGAAATACGCAGAATTCATCGGTAAAGAGATCCAGACCGCTTATCTGGAATCCTATTCAGAGTACGGACAAAACATTTTCGACCGTTATGTCACCTACGCTGACTTCTGGATCCAGGATCAGGAATACCGTGACCCGGATACCGGCCAGCTGTTTGACCGTGAATCCCTGAACGCAGAGCTGGAGAAAATTGAAAAACCAGCCGGGATCAGTAATCCAAAAGATTTCCGTAACGAAATTGTCAACTTCGTGCTGCGTGCCCGCGCCAATAACAGCGGCCGCAATCCAAACTGGACCAGTTACGAAAAACTGCGCACGGTGATCGAGAAAAAAATGTTCTCAAATACCGAGGAATTACTGCCAGTTATCTCGTTTAACGCCAAGACGTCGACCGATGAACAGAAGAAACATGATGATTTTGTCGACAGAATGATGGAGAAAGGATATACACGCAAACAGGTTCGCCTGCTGTGTGAATGGTATCTGCGCGTAAGAAAATCCTCGTAACAGGGGATCGTTGGCAACGTCGTTTGGGGGAAATATGACGTATTTTATTGACCGCCGGCTGAATGGCAAAAACAAGAGTGCGGTGAACCGCCAGCGCTTCTTGCGTCGCTATAAGTCGCAAATCAAACAGTCGATTGCCGAGGCCATCAACAAGCGTTCGGTTACCGACGTGGACAGCGGGGAGTCGGTTTCGATCCCCAATGCAGATATCAACGAACCCATGTTCCATCAGGGCCGCGGTGGCTTACGCCACCGTGTTCACCCCGGCAATGACCACTTTGTGCAGAATGACCGTATCGAACGACCGCAAGGGGGCGGTGGCGGCGGCAGTGGCCAGGGCGAAGCCAGTCAGGACGGTGAAGGCGAAGACGAGTTTTCTTTCCAGATCTCCAAAGACGAATATCTCGATCTGCTGTTTGAAGATTTGGCGCTTCCTAACCTGAGAAAAAATCAGCATAAGCAGCTGACTGAATTCAAAACCCACCGCTCCGGTTATACGTCTAACGGCGTACCGGCGAATATCAGTGTGGTGCGCTCTTTGCAAAACTCCCTGGCTCGCCGCACGGCGATGACCGCGGGTAAAAAACGGGAGCTGCGTGAGCTGGAATCGACGCTGACCGAGGTTGAACACAGTGAACCGGCACAATTACTGGAAGAAGAACGGCTGCGTAAGGAAATCGCCGAGTTGCGGGCGAAAATCGCCAAAACGCCGTTCATCGACACCTTTGATTTACGTTATCGCAACTACGAGCGTCGCCCTGAGCCTTCCAGCCAGGCCGTGATGTTCTGTCTGATGGATGTCTCCGGTTCTATGGATCAGGCAACCAAAGACATGGCCAAACGTTTCTATATTCTGCTCTATCTGTTCCTGAGCCGGACGTATAAAAACGTCGACGTGGTCTATATCCGTCACCATACACAAGCCAAAGAAGTGGATGAACAGGAGTTCTTCTACTCGCAGGAAACCGGCGGGACCATCGTTTCAAGCGCACTGAAACTGATGGATGAAGTCATTCAGGAACGCTACGACCCAGCGCAGTGGAATATTTATGCCGCGCAGGCCTCTGATGGCGACAACTGGGCTGACGATTCCCCTCTGTGCCACCAGCTTCTGGCACAGAAGATCCTGCCGATGGTGCGCTATTACAGCTATATCGAAATCACCCGCCGTGCCCACCAGACGCTGTGGCGTGAATATGAAGTGTTGCAGGAGAGATTTGATAATTTCGCCATGCAGCATATCCGCGAACAGGAAGATATTTATCCGGTATTCCGGGAACTCTTCCACAAGCAGGTTCAGGATCACTGATGTTTAACCTTTAAAAACAGCCGGTTAAGTTAGATTTACCGGCTGTTTTATTCCCTTCTTAAGTGTTCATTTCCTTCCAATTAGATCAATAACTTACTCTTAGTTTTGGGGAATAATTTCTTGCATCATGCATAATTCCAACCATTCCAAATGACGCAGCAGCAGAGTGAAGTAAACAATTTAATGTATTGATTATAAAAAAAATATCGGCCTTTAAACATGGTTTAATCTGCACAAAAAGCTGTTTGTAACTGCATGAATTTACGAAAACTAAATTTAGTTTTGCAGAAGGGATTTCTATAAGGACCGTCTAAGCTGATATCAGCTTACATACCATCAGCAAGCTTGCAAAAGCATGGATGATTACATACTGAAAACCCTAAGTTAACGGAGTCTTTTTACTGGTCTTTGTGCTTTTTAATCAGAAATATAATATGCTGGAATAATTAATTTTATCTCTCCTAATCAAAGGTTTCTAAAATGATCTTGTATAAATATGTTGATTTAGAAACTGCTAGAAAAATTCTCGCAAATCAAACAGTTAAGTTTACACATCCTTATGATTTCAATGATCCTTTTGAAGTGACAAGCGCATCTTATGAATCAAATGAAAGGGAATATTCAGATGAAGGTAATTCTATTAATCGTCTTAAGATAAGCATGTGTTACGGAATCCTTTCTTTGTCAAGATCCCCAACGAACCCCTTAATGTGGGCACACTATGGGAGGGGTCAAAAAATGCCACATGAAAATGCTATTTATTTAGGTCAGAATAATACTGCTCATGGGGGAATGGCTATCGGCATTGATGTTAATGAGTCAGGGTTAAATGATGAAATCGAAAATATATTACCTGCTAAGTTTGGTAATGTGATTTATACAACAACTAAGCCTACGTCCGCATTCTCTGAGTCTGAGAACCTCCAATTAATTGAAGGTTTGGTATCCCGTTATAACCCACAATACCAAGAGGCATTACAAAGATTATTCCTATATAAATCATCACATTGGTCATACGAGGAAGAGGTGCGTGTTGTTCGAAACATTCATCGAAACCCTAAGGGCGAACACAATGATCGAGGAATTCAGAAAATTAACATGAACAGCTTTAAGGAAATATATATAGGGAGTAGTCATTCGCATGATAAAAATCACTCAAGAATTTTATTCAACGAAATAAAGTCAAGCTTGCCGGATTGCAAAGTTCTGCTTTGTAATACTTATGGTAAAACATGGGAAATTAATTTTGATGAAATCAAAAGTTAGATTTTATAGTTAACGCTCAATACGTATATTCGGTATTGAGCCTTTTTCTTTAAGTCTGCACATCTATGCATATACGCGTTATTTCAATGAGTTATGTATTTAGCTCCGGCTACGCTCTGCGCTAACATGCACCTCAATGAAAATACTATGCCCCATACATGCCCCACAAAATTAAATGCACGGGATATCATCAAATTCATCCGTCGTTGCATCATTGATGATGTGGGTGACTACACCGACAATTATCGTTTCCTCCCCTTCAAGATCGCCACCTTCGATCAGTGTTTCCATGTCTGGCTGATCCAGCGACTGCAATGACAGCGTTGGGTAAAACCTCATGCGCTTCATGCAGAACTAACCGCAAATAGTAGCAATCACGATACTACCTTCCTGAGGCTTGCGAGCTGCGTTAACCACCAGGATCGCATCTTTTTTAATACCGGCACGCCAGCTGGTATCCCCAGCGCGCATCAGATATTGACCAGGGCGGCTGAACCATTTGCAGGCTTCGTTAGGCGTAACACTTTTTTCAATGTAGTCGCCAGCAGGTGATGGAAATCCCATATCAACGCCCTCCGTTAGGGTTGTAGAGAGCGAACGTCCTGGCCTCACCTTCTACTTCCGACACGTCATGAAACGTATTGACGTTGATTTCGATCCAGTGGTTCGCTTCACGCAACCCCCAGTGCCAGTTTCTCTTCGCCAGGGCCGCGACAAAATCCTCAGTCGTAACGGTCCGCCGCCCCTTCTCGCTTATCTTGATTGCCTGCTTAAATGCAGCATCAATTTCGTATCGTCTTGGCATAAATCCCCACCAGTCAACTGTATATGCATACAGTATAAGCTCGAAGTTTTATTCATGTGAAGAACGATTCTGGAGAAAAATCTTAGAGTGCTGATCAGCAAGGAAAGAAAGTTATGATGCAGGCTCACTCTTGATCCCGAGCTTTGTTTCGACCGCTTCCAAACGCTCCAGCAAAGCTGAGATAAGTTCTGCCTGATCTTCGTTGCGCTTCTTTAAAGCCTTTATCGCTGCGCCTGAATACGCAGCAGACACCCCCAGCGTATTCAATGACAGGGTATCTTCGTTAGCGAATAGCACCCCATCCTCGTCCACGTAAAGCTGCGGATTATCCGTTACCGTCACCGCTTCAGGGCAATCTTTTTGCACGTCCTGCGCAATGAATCCAAAGCCTTTAGCACCTTTGACCGTAGCCGTTACGTTACCGGCCTCGTCGAACGTGCGCGGGACGTCGTAGTAATCCCATGAACATGTACGCCATGAGGCTAGCGCAGCAAGGGCTTCTTCAGGGTCGATATCCTGCATGTGGTGCTTAACGCGTTCGTCTGACGTGGCTGTCCACCCGCCGTTCGATTGCCCGACCCCAGAGGGCAACATAGTAAAATCGGTAATTACGCTGGAGTTTGATGCATTGACAACTCGGAAGCGAAACCCGCCGCTACCACCCCCTTGGTTGTTGATAATGTCAGTACCACCTACAACTCCCGTACCGTTCCACCCCATGTACGTACCCTGTACGGAAGGGTTATTGACACCTTGAGTATAGAAACCGGCAGGCCCTGCGGTAATTCCCGCATTGACCACAAGGTTCCCTGTTACCCCTACGTTGCCCTGTAACTGAGGTGAGGCCAGAGGCGCTGCACCAAGCGCGGTACGGGCAGCTGCAGCAGTAGTCGCTCCAGTACCCCCTTGGGAAATAGACAATGCAGTCGTCAACCCTGTGAGTGACGTAATATCACTGTTAGAACCTTTCGCTGCCTTGTTATTTACAGTCGCTGTATCTGCCTTTCCGGCTAATGAGGTCGTGATGCTGCTCCATGCGGGCCCTGTATAAGTTGAGCCGTCAGGCAGGGTTACTGTGATTGTCCCCGTTCCGCTGAATACCTGCTGCCAATTAGCTTTGTCGAGATTGAGCCCGCGGATAGCTTTTGCAACGTCAGCGGCAACCTGTGCAGTGATCCCAACGAGTGTTGCATTCGGAACCGCTGTCCAAGCATTTCCGGTTGCCGTCGGGCCGCCATATGGCGTGATTAATGTTAAGGCTGTTGCGGATGTTGTTGCTTTAACCCCCAGCGTATAGGTCACTCCGCCAACAATAACGACGATAAAATCATTCGCTTTCAAATCGGTGGTGAATGTTGTTCCGGTACCGGTCACATTTGCTGAATTGTTAGTTAATGCGATTGTGCCTGCTGACATGCTTTTCTCCGGGCATAAAAAAACCCGCCGGAGCGGGTTTCTGTGCATTGTGTTGTTTAGTCCAAACGATATTCGACATCTAAACGAACATCTTTTCGAGGTTCATTTTTAGCAAAATGCCACTTTGATATATCTTGCTTTATTGATTTTTCGAAATAGTTCTTTGGTTCAGAGTTTAAAATTCTGATATTTGCAGTCCTGCCTTCTTCATTAATGTCATAAAGAACACTCACCGTTCCAGAAACACGCAATTCACTAGCACGTAACGGGTACGTAACTTTATTTGGTCCTGTACTGCATCCAGAGACGATCAACACGAATAAAATAATGAGTATGGCTTTCATGGGGTTTCCTTTTTCCCATATATAAAAACCACCAGAAAAATAATTCAAATCGTAAAAGCGATCTTTTCGACAATAATTATTTATTAAAGGTTGGGAATTATGGCGTATGGGATCCTCATCCCATAATTCTTCATGGTGGCGGCCCATGTCCTTTGGTTTTGCCGGGGCCAGAACGCGTTGAGCACTCCACCTGAAAATGAAAACATAAGCCCTGAATATCCAGAGGTACCGCCGTCGCCACCAAGATTAGAAGGGGCGGCGCTTGCGAGAAGATAAGTCCCGGTTCCGATATTCTGAGAGTACACCGAGTTATCCAGATCATAGCCTGCCGGTATATCAAAAAATCCGAGTATCCTCGGTATCTTTGCCGCAGTAACAGCAGACCAGACCAGCGCGCCTGCTGCATTAAACACATCAAGATAGCCACTGGTCGTGGCAACATCCACGCCAGTGCGCACCATAGTACCTGCATTTGCCGTGCCATATGGCTGGCCGCCATTGAACATCATTTTTGCGCCATTATTAAACTTAAACCACAGCAGGTTGCCGTCTGCCGGATATGGTGCGCTGACGTAACCCATATCGGTCCCATTCCCGATCGGCGTGCTGATGTTATAAAATCCCGCATCGGTAATAGCAGCGTAAACCTTGCTGTCACGAAGATATGTTCCGGTGTAATCAGAGCTTACTACTAAAGCGCCAGCAGTGTTATACGTTTGGAATCCGCTCATATAAACCCGTACAAATAAACAGTGAGTGTGACTGCAACAGATAATGAGGTTGTGAGTAAATAAGTATTGAATCCCCCGTCAACAGCCCGGCATGCATAAAGGTTTGCGCCATATGCCGCATTTGATGTCGCGACAATAACAGCAAAGCTTCCTGCCCCCGTCATTCCTGAAACAGCCGTAGTGATAACTGGGTTTGCTGCTGTGGGGGATGTAATATTTACTGAGCCTAACAACCGGCAATTATAATCACCAATATCAGCGACTAAATTACCAGCAGCATCCCAACACTGTACGCCCTGTGCCATTAATCACTCCTTACCAGAGGCCCATACGAACACGGAGCACATTGTTTGCATCAAAAATCTGAATCAGCGTATTGGTTATTACCATTCTGCCAGTACCCGAAGAACCGTTAATGTAAAAAGTTCCCGACTTATTCAACTGCCAACCAGCCGTATTTGCCACGTAGTTATTAGATTGAATAAAATCGCCGATTTTAGCGTTGGTAATCGTGCCGTCAGAAATAAAGGCGCTACTGATAAACACCTGTCCATTAATTACGGCAAACGGTGAATATTGCGTATCGCCAGAACCTGACATCAGCACAAACTGATTCGCGTTAAAACCAACCCGAGTGACCGGCGGCTGGCCGGATTGCGCCAGCACAGCAATGGACATGCCTGCGTTATACATTACGCCGCCAATCCGCACGCCTGTCTTCAGCGTATAAATTGCAGAAGCACCATCAGCATCCACGACGGCCGTCAGTTTATCCTCAAGCGCAGCCGTCACGTCACCGATTTGTGCCTGCACCTGAGTTGTCAAATCAGCCATCGCCTGATCAACCTCAGCGACAGTAGTTTTTACCGTCAGAATATCAGCGCGTACCTCACCGTTTTGTGCGAACTGGTGATCCACGGTTGCATTGAGGTTCAAAGCATTTTGCAGAATGGCATCAATGTTGGTTTCAATATCACTCGTCAGTCGGTCACCGTCGGCAGAATTCAGGAAGTCATCGGCAATATCACCCAGATAATCATCGGCATTATCGTTCGCCATCCCTCTGACCCAGTCCGTGTAACCTGACTCGTTACCGGTCTTATCCACCAGCTGCGCGCGGTACCAGAAAATCTGGCCTGCTTTCAGCCCAAGTTGCGTGTAAACGGCCTGCGGATATGGCACGTCAGACAGCAGCAAGGGGTTTGACTGGTCGGAATTTGGCGTGTACTGAATCTCTGTTTTCAGCGTGTCTGAAGTGTTTTCCGGGAAGCCCCAGTTCAACTGAATTCCCCAGTTGATGCCTGTGGCCGCGAAACCAACCGGCTTCGGCGGATTACCTTCCTTTCCCGTCAGAGTTACTTCGACTGAATATCCCCAGCCGCTGGATATCTCCGCCGCATTGATAGCCCGTACGCGGACAAGGTAGCGGCCTGCATAAATGCCGGGCACCTCAAACGACGTGGTAGAGCTGCGGGGGACGTTTACCCAGTTGCCATCATTACGGCGCCATTGTGCCTCATAGGCGATGGCGTTCGCCGTCGTGTCCCACGTGGCCCGCATGGTTTGAACGCTGATCCCCTGATTGACCACCGAATAGGAGTCGATCTGAATATTGTCAGGGGCCGTCTGGCTGCCAGGGGGGATAACACTGATCGGGCGTTCATCGATAATAGCGCCGGTATCAATGCGCGCATATTTATCGGGATCGTGATACGCCGCGGAAATGGTGAAGGTGTTGTCGTTGTTATCCGCGACGCTTAGAACGCGATACTGCTGCGCATACAGCTCGTCAGACTCTACAACCCAGACGCTTTCAGCTTCTGGCGTTTCGCCATAGGCAGCCGTCACTGTGACAATCTTCCCGGATACTGACTGAATCGTGCGTGACTGAGCTGCACCGGATGGAAGGTTTAAAATCAGCCGACCACCGGCTGCGGCATCAGGAATACGGTCCAAGGTGATGGCACGACCGTTCACCGAACTTATGCGGCCACCGGTCACTTTTCCAGAAAGCATTTCATCGGCAACCGCAATGATGTAACCCGGCTGTGGGATCATGCCATCCAGACCGACCGAGAAAGTAATCACGCGGTCCTTATTATTGGTCAGAATACCCCAGCGTCCTTTCCTGTTTGCCTCTGACTGGCGGGTACAGCCGATCGCCGTCAGCTCTAACTGATTGAAGCCGTAGCGCGTAACCAGATCCTGTTCAAAGACAGGTTCCATTGCGTCAGCGTAGGCATTGTCCGGATCAGACCATGACACCAGAGCCGTCGTATACCGTGTCTTGGTGGTGCTGCTCGAGTAACTGAACTGACCATCGATGACGTTTGCACGGGTGTAGCTGTAATCGATGTCGCGGGGCATGTCTGCCAGGGCAACGATCTGATTTCCGCCCCAGTAGGTCATGCCACGAAAGATGGCCGCGAAATCCCGAAGAACCGTATAGGCATCATTCCTGCTTTGCACGTAAACATTGCAGACATAACGCGGCTCTGTGCCGCTGCCGCCCTTCCCGTCAGGAACCAGCTGATCACAATACTGCGAGACCTGGTACAGCTCCCATTTATCGATGTTAGCCACGGTGAGCCGGTTACCCAGACCAAAGCGATCCGTCACCACCACATCATAGAAAATCCACGCCGGGTTATCTGACCATGCCCATTTAAAAGCCCCCGCCCATGTCCCGCTGTACGTACGCGTTATCGGGTCATAGTTATCAGGTACGCGAATGATGCGCCCCTGCGGTTCGCATGAAATCTGCGGGATAGAACCGTTGAACTGGCTGGAATCAAATTCGATGTACAGCAGCGCTGTGTTCGGATAACGCAGTTTGGCGTCAATGACTTCTGTGTAACTCTGGATCGTCATTGCGTCGCCAATTTTGGCGCTGTTAGCATCAGTGGTAATTTTACGCAGGCGAATAGTCCACGTTGAACCAGCCTGCGGTAAATCAATACGGTGGCTGCGCTCATATCCAGATGTGGTTTTACCGGTAACCGCTGTGTTGATTACCGTCTGAAAGGCGCCGCCGTCGGTCTGCATTTCAATGCTGTAATTAATCGAGTACCCAACCAAATCCCCATCATCTTCTTGTTTGAAGAGTGACGGCCATTTCAGCCTCAGGCGAATAGCGGAAAGCTGGGTATTTGTGAAAGTGTGCGTCCAGGCGACTGTGCTTTTAACCTCGGTACCGACACTGATTTCGTTTTCGGTCCCCGGCAATCCCTGAATATAAGATTGCGCCTGCGTTCCTGCGCGGAACTCCCAAGCCACCCCGCTGAAATTGCTCGAACCGTCACTGTTCAGAAGCGGCGTTCCGTCCAAAAAAATGGATTGGCCTGTCAGGCCGCCGCCGAATTCCCCTTCCCCCAGAGCAATGAGCAGTTTTGCTTTCGCGATAGACTGAAGGTCATCTGGCTGTTCTACAGGCGTGCGTGATGAAGAACTACCGCCCTTGCGGCCTTTTATTTTGGTTGCGGTTGCCATATTGCGCCCATAAAAAAAGGCCGCCGCGGCGACCTTAGAAGAAAGGATGATGTGATGAGGTTATTGCTGGTCTTCTACATAAATACCGGCGGAAATAATCGCGCCGCCGATCCGGCGTTTCCCGTAAAGGAGCGGAACAGGATATCCCTGAGCGGCCGTATTCGTGACACCACCGAAAGCATAGGAAGCCTGGTTATCGGCATCTTGTTTGCTGGCGAGTCCGGCGGTCTGTGGGGATAGCATCTGGATTACACCTCCGGCGGCAAGTGCAACACCGGGAGCAACTAGGGCCAAACTCGCGCCGCCTGTAAAACCTGATAAAGCATAACCAGCAACAATTAAAACGGCTCCGAGAATTGTTTGAAGTAGACCAGCACGTTTACTGCCAATAATGACAGGCACGATTCTTATAACGTCGCCAGTAACAGGAAAGCCAAGATCATCTTCCGCGAGATTTCTTTTTCCTTTAAAAACAGCATAAGTAATGCCTCTTCTTTTGCTGTTATTCATATATCTGCCGAATCCATCGATTGTACAACTTAGTGCTCTTCCAGTTTCTCCAACTATTCTAATTAGACGGTGATGAACTTTGCCAAACGTTTTCCCAAGGGACCCAGCAAGTTCAATTCGAGTCATAATTTCTTGCATATTTACCCCATTAAAAAAGCCGCTTTCGCGGCTTCTTTCAGATAGTTGTTGGTCTTAAATCTAATCCAGAACTGGTGTCACCAGTGATTCGATATTTTTGAATCTCATTAGATTTAATATCAGTAGCGTTCTCTTTTATTGGCTGCCCAATTTGGAATCCACATAATCCTTTTCCGTCCTTATCGCCGGTTATTGCGAGGATGTGGCGGCCAGATTTAACGTTGATGGTTACAGTTTCTCCAGTATCTATTCGTGCCACTGGGTCACCGTCAACAGTGATAGTTACAAAACAGCCACCACCTGCAAACCATCCCTTATCACGAGTAATTGTGAGTTTTGCGTCACCCTGCGATTTCCATAAGATACGGTCATGTGGGACGGGCTTGGCTGAATCACTTGGGGTCGGAGTCGTTGAACATCCTGCCAGCCCGAGCGCCAGTACTGATATGAGTAGTTTTTTCATCATCATCCCTCTGAGTTATTGGAAGAATGATAGCAGCACCACTCAGCAAGGCAACGCGGCTATATCAGATCTTTGTGCCTGACAATTTTCATTGTCCGTTCCTGCCAGTAACCACCGTAAGGCACTCGGTTACTGAGCATGCCGTACATGTGGTGCATTAGCATGTTACCTTCCATCAAGATCCCCGCGTGATTCCACTTTTTGGACTGAACTTGCATGATCACCATGTCGCCGGGCATCGCTGGTCCGCTAAATTCGCGAAATCCGCACTCATACCAGCAGTTCTGATAGAAATTATCCGGGTAGTTATCTTCCCACCACGGATAATCCACGCGGTAATCGGTCAGTTCAATGCCGTACGTTTGCCGGTAATAGCTCATCACCAGCCCCCAGCAATCGGTGTGCCCAAGCACGAACGGACGTTCGAGTAACGGCAATTCGCCCCGCGGCTGGATGGTTCTAAAATCACCCTCCGGCCAGCTCACAATGTGCCAGGGTAATTCTGTTGCGTCGCACTGCGCCTTATCCAGTTCGCTGGGCTGCGTCGTTGCATCGGGGTGACTGTGAACGATGGAAATAACCGTCCCCCAGTCCTCAGCGTCAGCATAACCAGCGGGGTCGAGGTGAAAGTCTTCCGTTGGATTAGCGGCCAGATTCGCACAGGGGAAATAACGTTCAACCCGGCTTTTCTGCGCCACCACGCCACAGCATTCACGCGGATAACACTGCCGGGCATGTTCGAAAATAGCCTGCTGGGTTTTATCGCGCATAGTCAGCTCTTAATCAGGGAAGTGCCTGGGAAGCCGCCGAACGGCAATTCGTTGTTTGCACCGAAGCGAAGTTTGCAACCGGTGTTAAGCGTGCCATTGCACACATCGAGCGAGGGGTCGCTAACCGGGTTACCATGTTTATCGAAATAGTTGGTACCAGCGTAATCGCAGCCATCTCCTGAACGGTATTTGCCACGGATGCACCAGGTGCAAAGAGAATGGAGCTGCCGCGTCGGGATCATCAGCCCCTGTAAATCCATCGGGCTGCTCAGCGTGAACTCAACAGAGATGTTGGTTTCCATGCTTTTGCTGTCGATGTAAAACACCTGCAACTTTTCCTGCGTCGCGTCAGCAGTCGCATTCCCGCCCGCAAAGTTTCGGGCGTCGAGGTATTGCGCCAGCGTATCGTGAATCGTCACCACAGCCTGAAGCATGTCATCGTAAGCCAGACACAACGCGGTGATCGAACCGTCGAGGTTTGCCACAGTCAGTTTCGGCTGTGCGCTGCTGCCACTTGTGGAAGCCTCAATGCCTTCAATCTGAACCGGCCACGCTGAATATTCGTTACCCTGCCACCAGATAGATTTTGCAGGCAGTTTTGATTCATCGCCTCCGGAGGCCAAGATTTCGGCCTCGGTGTACGCCAGATTGTAATTGTGAAACCGGAGCACATCGCCTGTGCCAAAGGCGGTGCCATCCACTTCAAACAACCGGACAGTGTCGCCCGGCTCTAATTTCTGATAATCACTGTTGATCATGGTTTAAACGCCTGTTCGAACGTTGCCGTTAGCGTGTAATTATCCGCGCCCATCGCTTCCGCTTTGTATTCATCACAGCGCCAGAAACCCAGCGGGTTTAATGGCGGTTTCCAGAGAAATGATTTTTTTCCGGCCTGGCGATCAAGAAAGTCCTGAATTGCCTGAATGTATTCCTCTTTACCGATAAAACTCAGATTCCATTCCTGGGTGCGCGGGTTAATCCCATCCCCCGCGACCTGTGTATAACCATCGCCAAAGCTGGCCTTTCTAACGCGATGTTTAACATCCGCTTCAGCACTTACCCGTGGGTACCATGTGAATGTTTCAATAGCCATTTATCACCTGCTTTTAATAGCATTCCAGATATCGCCGCCGGGGCGTAAATCCTTCGATTTATTCTGCTGATAGAGCTGGTTAACATAGTTGGCGATCTGAGAACCAAACTGTTCCCAACCGGAACTGGATTGCGATGAAGAATCGCCGCTGCTGTCGATGGTGATATAAACCTGAGGTGCGGCAGACATTGTTGTTGCCGCAGAACTTTCTCCTACCGCTCGCACACCAAGCGAACCATCAGAACCGCGCGTTAATGGCATGATGGCTTCGGGTCCAGCCTCGCCCATCAGCCCCGCACCTTTCGCAAAAGCAAACATGGTTGGCGAACTGACAATGCCGTTGCTGTAGGCGCTCAGGCTTGGCGAGTCATAAACGCCGCCCTTCGCATTTAATGACAACCCGCTGTAAGCCCCGGAGGAAAAGCTGCTCGAGGCAGAACTGACAGCAGCACCCGAAGTGCCAAAGAAACTGGATGCAGATCCGAAGATGCTTTCGAGCGCACTGGACATCGCAACCCTTGCGGCGATTTTTGCCAGGTCTGAAAGTACAGACGTTGTAAAAGACTTGAAGCTGAATTTTCCCGTGGTAGCAAAAGTGTCCAGTGAATCAGCCATACTGTCAAAAAGGCCGGATGCGTAAGTTGCCATCTGGCTGTTTGCATCCCTCGCGCTGTCAATCCAGTTGAGCGTACCGCGGCGGAAACCCGCGCTGTAATCCTGCTCAGCGGTGAGTTTGTCCTGGTTGGTTTGCTCGGTGATCTGCAATTCACGCTGTTTGGCATTCTCCAGATCAGCCAGTCTGGCCTGGTATTCCGTGGAGGATTTATCCGTGAAATCCTTTTCCAGCGCGATCCGCCGTTGATTAAACCGGTTAATGATGGCGTTTCGCGCATCAGCATCCGCCGATTCACTGTCAGACTGGCTGTATTTACCGAGATTTATCGCGGCTTCGCGCTGCATGGCATCCGCTTCTTCCGTCCACTTGCGGCTTTCTTCCTGGTATTTCTGCGAAACCTTACGCAGCGCCGCTTCTTTCTCCAGTTGGACGTTTGACTGCATTTGCGCGCGGATTTGGCCCTGCATGTTGACCAGGCTCTGCTGGCTGGCATTCAGGGTTTGCCCTTTCAGTCCCGCAATTTTTTGGTCAAATGCGGCCAGTTGTCGCTCAGATTCTGTTAACGAGTCAGTAGTCTGTGCCTGTTGAAGCAAAACAGCGTTACGCTGCTGGGCTTGTTCCAGAGCGCGCTGGCCTTCGCTTTCTCCCGTACCACCAGTTTTCCGCTTTTTCGTCGCCTTATCGTATTCGTCATTAATCCCCTTCAGGATGTTCTGATAATCCGATGAGTCGGACGAGTAAATGCTGTTATTGAGCTTTTTAATGGCGGCGGCGCGTTTCTCCGCCGCGCTGGTTCCTTCGGTCAGGTAATTTTTCAACCCTGCCGAATTTTTCAGCCTTTCGTTCTGCGCTTCCGCATAACCGGCTTTGCTGGAAGCAATGAAGCGCCGCGAAACATCCTCAAACTGCTGCTGGGCAACTTTCGCCTTATCAATAGCCCCGCCGAGCGCTATCGAAGACTGTTCACCGGTAGTGCCCCACATGATCCCGAGGTTCTTCACCGATTCAGCCGTTTTATCGACCTCAATACCCAACTCTGAAAGGCGTTCTTTTTCCGCCTGAATCGCCGCTTCGATCAGGATTTGGCTAGCCTGCGCAGCTTCACCGCGCTGGTTCAACGCCATGACCTGACTGATAACTGAACTGCTCAGAGCAATCCCCGAGGCAGTGAGTTTCTCCATCGCAGCAACCGGGTCACCGCGCAGCGACGTCAGGGAATTAACCAAATCCTGCGCGCTGCCGCCAGCCTGTGCATAAGCATTTGCCAGCGTGGCCACATTGGTTAGCATCTGGCCGCTAAAGCCGGCTTTTGCAGATGCTGTTACAGCATCGACTGCCGCATCAGTGCTGCCCAGTTCCCCGTTAAGCTTTTTCAGGTCCGAGACGGAAACAAGTGATGAAGTGCTCAGGTCGAGCACGGCTGCATTGAGTTTTTTGGTTTGCTCTTCAGCTTTTTTGAATTCGGTGTAAAGCAGTGTGCCGCCAGCGGCCAACACACTCAGACCAATCCCGACCGACCCACCAAGCAGGCTCATCGCACCACTCAGGGCACGGCTGCTGGTGGCCGCAATCCGCTGCGTAATGGAAAGCTGGGTGTTGGCCGCTGCTGCCGCCTCCGTGGCCCCCACAAGCGCCGCTTTACCTTCCGTTTCAGCCAGATCAGCAGCAATAGCAGACGCTTTTGCCGCTTTAAGCTTATCGAGCCCGCTGGCTTCAAGCCGGTTCGCTTCAATGATTGCGCGTTCATTTTTCAGGTGTTCATCCTGATAACTGACGCTGAGACCGTAGAGCTTGTTAACTTCGGTTTGTTTGGCGTAATACTCATCCAACGTGATAGCCTGATCGCGCTGCGCCTGCGCGGCCACAATCGTTTTTTCCGCGATGGCAGCCTGGTTGATAGCGGCCTGCTTTTCAGCCTGGGCAGCCGCAATCTGCGCCTGTGCAACCGTTGCCAGCTCCGCCGCGGCGTTTTTGGCCGCCTCCTGCTGCGCCTGCCAGCCAACAGTAGAACCATCAAGCTGACCTTTCAGTGAATGAACGGCTGGGATCAGCGCATTAATGATCGTGCTGCTGGCGATGTTGCTACCGGCGGCCACTTCATGAAGCACAAAATTAAGCTGCCCGGCGCCGCGGGTTGCTCCTGAAAACTGATCCGCCCCCGCACTTTGCCCGCCAATGTTTTTTGCCGCGCTGACGGTCTTCGCAATGGCGTCGGACAGTTCGTTTGCCTGAGACGTCGCTTGCTCGTTGAATTTTTTGCTGGCCTGCCCCGCTTTCTGATACGCATCCGTAATCTGAGATTTGAAGGTGGCAGAATTGAGATGCAGGGCAACTGACAGGCTTGCGACATCACTCATTGTCCAAGGATCCTCATAACGTCGGCACACTGCCGGTCAGCGTGGGTGCTGGTGGAAACAACCGGCGGCACCAGCTCAGTTGAAGCGACGGTGCCTGAAAGAGAGAACCAAGCCTCCCAATGCAAAAGAATATCAGCCGGTAAGTTGGCAATTTTACGTGGGTCAGACTCCCCGAAGCGCTCAGCCAGTGAGAAAACCAGCGTCAGCCAGGGGGAGTCCCTTAGTTTTTTTTCGCTTCCTCCAGCGTGCCGTAACTGTAGCGCTGCACTTTGGTCAACGCTTCAATGAGCGACGCATAGGAATGGGACTTCATTAATTCATCCGGAGCTGGCAGATCTTGAGCCGGTAACCCGTTTTCATCGACCAGGGAATTCAGAACGAGTGAGGCACCGGCCAGCGCCATGTCCCGGGTATTACCCTCAGCACGAAGTTGCGCGGCTTTGTCTTCGAAATCTGCCAGTTCGTAGGCCGTGAGTCGGCGGATAAACAGCTCCGTACCCAATAAGACGATGGGATGAGCGACAGTTTCTGGGGACAGCAAGCGGGATTTAAGGTCTTTCATTTAAATTCTCCATTAAAAAAGCCGCCAAGATGGCGGCCTCAAAGGTTTTTAGAATGGTGATTAACTGCCCGGCGCCGCATAGCCCCAGTCGATGTTGTTCTGTTTGCCGTTGACCGTGATCTGAATAACATCACTGGCCGGGGCCGTGATTTCGTTCAGTTGCCAGCCAGACAATGCCATCACCATTGTCGCTGTGCGTCCGTTCGGTAACTGAACATAGAACTGAACGGTTTTGCGCTGTTCCGCAGCGTTGATGAAACCGGTGAAGCTGGTGTTGGAAGGATCATCAACAAAGCCGAGGGATTTTTCCGGGCCCTCCGGAAGGTCAGAAATAAATTGCTTCTGAGTATCGATCAGGGTTGTACAGTCTACGAAGGAGCCAGTGGCACCTGTCGCGCCGAGAGCTTTACAGTTAATCAGCGGCTGCATATCCGCCACGGCATCGCCGATTTCCCCCCACAGAACAACTGTTCCAGCGGGGAGCATTGCGTATTCCGGAGAGCTTTTATCTGCCATTTCATTGCCTCATTTAACGATTGTTTTCGATACCCTCACGGAGACGTACCGCAAGAATGCTCAGTATTTTGGAACGGTTAAAGTCCAGCGCGGGACGCATGAAAGGGCTGGCGACCTGTTTTACAGTGCCAAACTCCTGCGCCAGCGCTTTCATGGTGTGTGCTTTGGATGGACCAACCCGGATAGAAACGACGGTCAGGAAACGCCCGTCTTTCATCCGATTACGGGAAGTGGTCTTGATGTTGTCGCGCATGTGCGGACCGGTACTTTCGGCATCATATCCAGCGTGCTGCTGCATATCGTCGCTGACAATCTGCATGGCTTCCTTGCCCGCAGAAGCCATCACCTTCACGGCAATTTTTTCCCCCAGAGCTTCAAGCTGCCTTTCAAGCTCCTTCAGCCCCTGAACCTCCATTCGGATCATGAGGCGCCCTCCGGGTAATAGAAGATAAAATCGCGGGCCCGCCGGTATTTACCCCCATCAGCTGTGTCATAGCTTTCCGATAGTCCTGACCGCTCAACGTACTGAACTGGATAAGTACCGATAAAACCCTGAGCAATGTTTTGCCATACGCCCCACAAAGTTTTATCCATATCCTCCGTGCGGCTGTAGTGGGAAGACACGAAACTGATTTGATACCGCCCTGCCACAAGCGTCGTTCGAATCGTTCCCGAAACAATGGGAGGATCGCTGATAAGCTGAATTGTCACGAACTCGCTTTCCGTTTGCGGTCCGATTAACGGGTAAGCATTCACATGCAATAACGCTTCAATTTCGGTTTTCAGGTCAGTAAACACGGCTGAAATCCTCCGTACACAACACCTCAATGTTCCGCCGGTCCCGAGTGGGCAGAGGTGCTGTTACGATGAAAACTCGTCCGCTACCTCGTCCGACAATTTCAACAAATCGCGTTGTGGTTGCCCTTATGTCATCCCGGTAACGCATGAAAATTTTCGTTGTGACGGATGAGCGTTCCGCATTGCCGCTGATGAAGTCTTTGCCTGATACAGATCGGATATCAGCAGCGACAGACTCTGCGACAGAAAGCCAGCCGATGGGCTGGCCGTGGTCGTCGCGTTGATCGGTCTTTACTTCTATCCGGACACGATGCCGGAGGCGGCCAGGTTCCATCAGGATGTTTCCTCTGTTGGCGAGGTGTTACTCCAGCTGCGGCAATGCCACATCAGGCTCTCAGCGGCGCGATTTACATAAAGCTGGACTTCTGTCTGGCTGGTTCGGTGTTCAAACATATCGCCAAACACCAAGAGCATGGCCGTTACCACCGGAGAAGGAACATCTCCGGCATCTTTCCACGTCGGGTCGTCGCACCAGCGCAGACAAAAATCCAGCGCACTCTGGGCATAGCGGGTGATAAGAGCATCACGATCATCGCCATCGAACTCGATGTGCTGGCGTAGCTCTTCGATGGGCACAACTTCAGTAACAAGAATCGACATCAGTGATCAGGGCGGGTTTCCCCGCCCTGCTCCGTCTTATCATGAGCCAGATTCGAATGTGCCCTTGATCAGAGCTTTCGGACGGTAATGCGCCAGCGCCAGACGTTCTTCACACAGAATGGTCAGCATGTTTTTCACGAAGTTATCGCGGTCTTCGCGGCTAACCTCAATGCTTGCATCCATACGGTCCCAGACCTGCGAGGCCATATCAAAACCGCCCACAGTAAAAGTACCCTGGTCCTGGGCACGGGTAGGGATAACCGGAAGCCCCCACATCACGTTGCTGGTGAATGCCTGTGGGCCGCCGAAGATGTAGCGCCCTTCGTTATCTTTCAGCAGTGCAATACCGTGCCAGTCGCGCGGGTTCAAAATAATGCCGGAGGCGCTGAATTCAGATTCAGTTACCTGGAAGATGGCATGTGCAATCAGGTCAGCGCGGGTGTCGCCGGTAGCGTTCAGACTGGTGTCATAATCTGTGGCAACCAGATTGATACCTTCAAGATCATCACCAGTGCCGTCGCCGTTGAGCAGCATATCTTCTTCTTTCAGCGCCAGTCCGTACATCAGACGGTTGTTGACGTAGGACTGCAGCATAGGCGCATCATCCATCACCTGACGCGATGCCTGGATCCAGTGTGCAACGGTTTTGACATTGGCAGTCTGTTTGCTGAAGGTGATATCTGATTCAGGCTTCAGCGCTTTTTCCGCCACCGTCGCAGCATTGTTCGTGAACAGTTCTTCACGGACATATTCCAGTGCGTTACTGGAGATACGGCCCTGCGCCAGCAGATCACGGATCGTCAGACGGCGCAGCCCCGGCATAATAATGCCCGGTACCTGCATTGGCTGGATGAGCGTACCGGCGGAACCGGCATCACTACCCAGCGATTTATTGAAGGTTTGCGCTTCGAAACGTGACGCTTTGCCATCCCACGATTTGGTTAATTCTTCGGCAGCACGCTCTGAGAACGATTTTTTGTTCTCAGGATTTTCAGCGCCGGAGGTGAATTTCTGTTCCATATCGAACAGACGAGAACCGGCGGTTTTCAGTTCTTCCTGAACTTTCACCAGATCATCTTGCAACTGTTTGGAAATTTTACCGGTGGCTTCAATTTCCTGTTTCTGTGCTTCAAAAAGCTGAGTCACATTCTTTTGGGACTCTTCAATGGCCTTTTGGATATCAGTTAATTCAGACATATTTATTTTCCTATCTGGAGTGGGGAGAAGTTTTTAATACGCTCGAGCAGAGCGGTGATTTCTTTGTCACTGCCTTCGGACTCGCTCCGAACTGCAGACTTAATGCGGGCAATAAAGCCCTGTGCTTCTGATTTGGATAGGCCAACTGAGTCCCTCAGCCACTCTTCCGCGTCGCGAATACTTTCCACGCCGTCGATGCTCTTCAGGGATGAAACCCCGGCCAGCTCATTGGCAGGGAAAGTACAGATACTGATTTCACGCAGCGCCGCTACGTTTTTGAAAATTCGGCCTGATGTGCCCAGGCTGTAATCGTCCTTGCCTGCCGAGAACCCGACAGACATACCCTCTACTGTGCCGTGTTTCATGGCAGCCTTCAGGTCATTGGCCTGAGTGTGACCGGGCGTTAGAACGCCGCGTACCAGCAGTCCCTTACTGTCTTCTTCGAGGTTCTCCCATTTACCTACGGGCATTTCCCATGTGCGGTGGTTGTAAAACATCGCCACCTTTCGCGTCTGATTGGTGAGCGCGTTTTTGAAAGCGCCGGGTAAAATGATGTCACCATCGGAATCTGTGTTATTGAACACAGAGGCATAGCCTTCAAAAATGCCCTGCGTGCCGTCACCGGAAAACTTGATTTCCGCCTGATCAAAGGCGAGTGTTTTATTGATGCTGCGCATCGCTACCCCCATAAAGACTAAACCCCGCTATTTGCGGGGTTCTTGTTACCTAATTCAGTGATAGGCACGTTCTGCGACTGTCGCGTCGCGACGTCTCCGCCAGGTAGCGGCGGCAGGTTATCCAAACGCCGCATTTCATTCACCGTCCGCTGGCCGCTGTTGACCAGGGTTGTCATGAATGTTGCACGCGAAGCCGAATCGCCCCGCAATAACCCGTCAAGATTATGTTCTGCATGAATGCGGCTGATATCCGCAGGTTTCACCAGCCAACGCCAAATCGACTGCTCCCAGCGGGTGAGATAAGGCTCGAGGGTGTATTGCAGAAAGCCGAGGTTCTGCTGCTCAATCCCGGTTCCCCAACTGGTAGATTTTTCGACATCACCCACCAGATGCGGTGGAACACCAAAGAAGCGGGCTATTTCGCTAACCTGAAACTTCCGTGACACCATCGTTTCTGCATCTTGGGGGCTGACGCCGATATCTTGCGCAGTAAAACCCGCCTCAAGGATCCAAAGGCGTTTTTTAACCGGCCCCCCGGCTATCTCTTTGAAATTTTCCTCTAACTGGTCACGTTGAACCTTGCTGAGAACCTTATCGCCGGTAGAGAGAATTTTCGGTGATTTCGCACCGTTGGCGTAAAACTCACGCTGCTGATCTTCCATTGCGACGGCAACGCCTGCTGTTTTGGCCGCAAACGCAATCGGGGACATGCCGACCAAGCCGTTAAACCCGAAGCCTTTGAGATGGAAAATATCTTTTTGCGCGAAGTTGGCGTACTCAGAATCTCGCTTGTAGCGATAAACGATTTTCTTACCTTCAAGGCGTACATCCATATTCACCGAATTCAGCGGGAGCAGGCTGATCACATCGCCTGCACCATTTCTCTCAATCAATGCATAGGCATTGCCATAAAACGCCAACAGCATCGTCATACATTCCCTAAACTCCTGAGCGGTCATGTATTGATTTGGCGAATAGCGCAGAAGACGCGCCAGTGGGTTATCCAGTCCCACCTTGGCGCGGTTATCATTTTTCGTTTCGAAAACGTCCAGCGGTAAACACGATGTCACAGTGGAAATTAACCGGACACAGGCCCAGACAGTGGATATTTGCAGCGCCCGTTCATCAGTGATTGATGAATCACCTAAATGACCGTGTGCCGATACAGGGCCAGTTTGTGAACCTTGGTCTGGATTTACCAGGCGGCCACCGACAAACCACGATGCCATGCGCGCCCACAGACCATTATTGGTGCGAAGGTCAATGCTATAGTTGGTTTCTGACATTACATGCTCATCGGTCTCGACAGAAAATCATCCAGGTTGAATTCCTCCTCAACCTCCCCATCAGCTGCACCGATTGCCATTGCCGAAGCCACGACGCCATCGATACGGCCGGTACTCTTTTTCTTTGCAAATATGCGGTTATTCTTCTGGTCTGTTTCGATAACAGCAGATGCCGCATTCCACCGCAGACAAGGGTTCAGGTGGATTTCTATTTCTTTGTCATCCAGCAGCCCTTCGAATAACTCAATCGAATGCGGCATCCACAAGCCAGAATCAGCAGCCTTATAAAATCCCTGTCCGTGCTGGATCAATGGCACGCCCACACCAGCCTCTTCGAGCTCTGGTTCAAGGTACTTAATGCGGTATTGGTCAAAGGCGATCGCCTTTATCTGGAATTTCAAAGCCTGCTCAGCAATGCGCTCCGCAACAAAACCGTATTTGACGGCGTTGCCCGGCGGGGCATGAATAAAACCTTTCTTCTCCCACATGTCATAGGGCACGCGGTCAGTTTTGGCGCGGTGAAGAAGGGTGTCTTTTGGCGTCCAGAACTCAACTATCAGCCGCTTACGTTTAGGAAAATACAGCGCCAGCGCCGTTAAATCGCGGGTACCCGACAGGTCCAGACCGCCATAACACTCCTCGCCTATCATTTCATCTGGGTCAAAGTCAGATTCACATCCCATCCAGACATCACTGCCCATCCAGGGGTTTGCGGCATCGACCCACTGACAAAAATTAAGACGCCGGACAATGCTTTCTTTCGCTGGCATGCCGCGCGCTTGGGTAACCTGCTCACGAAGGTACTTTTCAGTAAATGTCTGGCCGAGCGACGGATTTGCTTTACCCCAGCAGGACTCATCTTTAAAAGGGTCATCCCCCTCATCGAGAGAGCAGATGAAACTGAAAAAGCTGTCGTCTTCTTCCATCCCAGCCGCAATTTTGCGTCCGTATTCGTGGTAGTCGTAACAAACGCTTGTTTTGTCATGTCCGCTGTTGGTGATCAGGAACATCAAAGCCTGACGCCGCCCCTTAGTACCGGCGCGCATCATTTCAACGACGGTATTGGTTTTATGTTCATGTACTTCATCGATCAACGCACAATGCGGGCGCGGGCCTGACTGGCCGTCATCGGAACTGATCGGTTTGAAAAACGAACCGGTTTGCAGGAAAGCCAGGTTCCACACATTCAAACCGGTGCCTGACTTAACAATTCTTTGCGCCAGCGCCGGAGACTGATCGACCATCGATACGGCGTCCCGGAATAAAATCATTGCCTGGTCTTTTTTTGTGGCCGCCGCGTAGATTTCTGCGCGCGGTTCTTTATCCGCGACAAGACAATACAGGCCGACCCCACCAGCCAGCGGCGATTTACCTGAACCCTTTCCCGATTCGATGTAACTCATGCGAAACCGACGCGTTCCATCCTCCGCTTTCCAGCCAAACAGAGAGCCAACGATAAAAGTTTGCCAGGGTAAAAGGATGAACGGCTTACCCTCATGTTCGCCGCCGTTGAGTTTCAGGACTTTCGCAAAAAAGGTGATTGCACGTTCGACCGCCTCAACGTCCCAAAAAAGACCGCGGGCCGGACCATGTTCTAAATCCCTTAAATGCCGGGCGCAGGCATTACGAATGTCAGGACCGGCAAGCACCTTCCCTTCGGTGACATCCCGCGCATATTTCGTTGGCGCGTCAACCGAAGAACTGGTTGAGCGGGTCGTCTTCTTCTTCTCCACCATTCACTTGCACCTTTGTACGGGCGGCAGGCGTCAGGCCGAATTCCACCAGATAACTTTTAAAACGGCGATCGGCATCCGCCAGCATTGAAACCGCCGGATTGGCCTTGATCAGGAAATCACCCATTTGGGTCTTCGTTGTGTAGGTACGCCCTTCGATATCGATGAGTTGCCGCAAATGCAGGATTTCGGCATACAGATCACAAAGCCGCTCAAGGGCCATTGTGTCTGCAACAGTGAGGATCCCCATTCCATCAAGCAGAACGGTTAATCGGCCCCAGGCTGTTTTCCCCCAATCCGTCAGATGAGACGGCGGACTCGGGATTTCCCGTGCGGGTTTGGGTTCTTTGTCATTCAGTTTTCGTTTGCCCGGATTACCGGTAACCAATTTTAATTTGGTCGGTTTCGGGCGACGACCGGCCATAGAAACCTCCCATCAAACGAGAATTAATATCAATTTCAAATAAAATGGTTTCAGTTGAAATTATTGGCTTTTGGGGTAAAAACGCCCCAGAAAAAAACTTTTCATTTCGCGGTTGTGTGTACAAAGCACGGAGCTCGGTCATTTAGCGCGAGAGGGGTAGAGATTTGCCCTCCCCCAGCCCCTAATGAGAACGAATATCATTGAAATCGAAATCATTTCAATTTGAATCAATTTCAGCATCAGAGACCAGGCGTGCCTGACGGCGAACGCGCTCAGTGACCGCACGTCACGACCTGCACCAGTGCGAGTTCGGGTCTATCGGCATGCCATTCTCATCGCAACCTGAGACGCGTCCGCTCTTCTCTATCCGCTGCTTTGTTGAATCGTGATGCACCTTGCACAGCGGTTGCCAGTTCTTCCTGTCCCAGAACAGCTTCTGGGCCGTCTTGATGCTGGATGCGTTGCCTGATAGCAAAGCCTCCTTCAGCTTGTGGGCGACGACGTGGTCAACCACACTGGCCGCTACGGTGCGCCCCTGCTCCTGACACATCACGCACAGCGGGTGCTCATAAAGGAAGTCGAGTCGGGCTCTGTTCCACTTGCTGCCGTATACCCGAGGTTCTTTCTTCTGCATCATTTGTTCCACGCGGGAAGTGAAGCCAGACGCCATGCGCGCCGCCGTTCTACCCGTGGTTGATTGTCTGGGTGTCGTTCGACTGTCACACCATCAGCATGATCCACCAGCGAGTAACACGGATAGATGACCTTGCCGCCCAGCGCATCACCGACTGCATAGTCAGCCGCCTTGGTGCGGTTCCAGTTCTGCATGATGCGACTTAGTCCGCTGACTGGCGGGCTGTAGCACACACCATGAATCAGCCGATCCATCATGATGTAATCGCCTCGGCGCTTATCGGCATCAATCAGGCTGGCTGCTATCTGCTGCTGATACTGTGGCGGGCGGCCGGTACCCAGATAGAAACTGATGAGGCTATCGGGGAACCGGGTCAGCCAATCACCTACCGACTCAGTGAAGCCAGACAACGGGAGCGCGTCATCTTCCATTATCACTACACGGCAATCCTGCTGGCTGGCCCACTCGATAGCGCGCCGGTGATTCCAGTTGGCGCCATTGCTCCCTTCATCAATCAGCAGGTGAGCATCAAGCAGGTGCGCAAGTTGGTTGGCCTGATGCCGCCGGGAATGATGGCCGACCACCACCACCTTTATTTGTGCTTCCACCAGGCGAACTCCTTACCCATGCCATCATCAGATTTAAAGACTGTGTGAACCTTAGGGCCCGTAACAACACGGTCACCAAATGACTTTGCAGCCATGCCAAACGCGCCCATATCAACCGTGGTTGCTGGCGCTGTTTCCATCTTCCAGAACCGCTGGCTCTCAATGCGGTAATGCAGCCTGACGATCCGGTGAGCAAACTCCATCACGTCCTCACGCGATCCGCCGAGGAGACCGGCGTTAATCAGTGGCTCATCGCGATACTGATCAATGAACTCGCCATATGCGCGCCCGTGGTGATTGGCCTTCATCCATCCGTCAGCGTAAGTCTTATGCTCAGAGCCAACGTATATCTTGCCGGGAGCCATCTCAGCCCAAGGCTCACACAGCATCTCGACGTCAGTCCCATCTGTACACCACACGAACCGGTATTCTGGATGCGCTCTGAGGTACTGATAGATGTGAACCCAGCGGGCAAAGTACGGGCTCATCTGAACCGCGGGCACCATAACCAGAGAAGCGCCAGCAGGTGCAACACTGAGCTGGTCGGCCAGCACCACTGCGTCAGCGCCGCGAATCGAAGACGACCAAGCAGAAAGAACTGATTCATCTGGCTTCATTGCAGCTGCACGCTGGGGATCTGGCTGGCTGGTCAGCAGTGTCGTAATGACCACATCACGTTCACGCCGATAAGGGGCAAAGCCGGTATAACCACTGTCCCGCCTGCCGTTGTAAATTCCGACATTGCGCTTTACCAGCGCCTCACGGTCAGGCCGAGGAACAGAACGCTCGACAGACATGTGCTCATCAAGTGAATGGATCAGCTTTTCCGAACCAGTCACATCAGCGAAAGCCCACGTTGACAGGCCAGCGTTATGGATGCGCAGCGCCAGATCGGGATGCTCGTACATGCCGCGGCCATAAACCGGGTCAAAGCCGCCGACCTTCTCAATCGCGCTGCGGTGGTAATACATCATCACGCCGCGCTGGCCGGTGTATGCAACATGCTGATCATCTCGATACAGCACGGCCATATCTTGCAGCTTCTGCGCGCCAGCCAGATCGAGGAATTGGTAAGCCAGGTGAGGCTCAGGTGATTCGATGTAAGGAACGTGCCAGTTATCACTGATCGGATAGGCGTCATCGTCCCAAAGGAAAAGGTGCTCACAGCCAGCATCAATCAGCGCCTCGAGGCTCCGGTTCTTCGAAGCGACGATCCCGAGTGATTTATCATGCCTGATTATTTCAATACCGTCAGCGGTGGCAGCTGGCGCTGAACCATCATCTATCACGAGAAACTTGGCGCCAGCCGGGAAGTGCTTCAGATGCTGCTCAATCGTTTTTGCCAAAACTGCAGGCCGATTGTGTGTTGTGATGGCAATTCCAATATAAGATTTTCGACCTATAATTGGTGAAAATTGGATACCGTTAATCACAACTTCCATACATCACCTTCTAATCGTTGATCTTGATCATGACTGGTAATTTCCTTACCCCTGAAACTGCTTAATTATGAGGATGTCGTAATACATCACATAAGGAGATTCAAATGGACTACACGCAGGCAGAAAAGCTCCAGATTTTAATGCTTTGTGATATTTATAAAGCTTTGCAGATTAAAAACAGTTTTGACCCCAATGTCATACAGGAAGCGATTTCATCTGATAATACATGGGCAATTGGCTGGGAATATCAGACTCTAAGTGATGATTCAGAAACACCTGAACATGTTAAGCTTTTTGTTGATACCGTCGATATGTTCAAAATTTTGCAATACACATATGTTCGGTTCAGTGATGATGACAAATTGGCTATTGCAAGCGCGGTACCTCACCTCAATGATGTTTCCTCACTCGAATTTCCAGGATTCGATGGAAATAACGAATCTGAGTATCTCAGTGTCGGATACATGCTCAAAGTTATGGGTCGTTTCGAAGGAACTAACATCACAAAAAACTCTCATATGCCGAGTGTTGGTATTTATCGTCGAATGCTTGAAGTATTCCTTCCAGCACGAAGTAACGACTGGAAACACGATGTAGGGATATCAAAAGAATCATTCATCGCAGTTATGAATGCTCGAATCCATCCGACAATGAGATAATAAAAAGTCCCGCCTAGCCGGGACTTTCTCTCTACCTAATTGCACATCTCTTTTGAGTTTCGTCAACATATCCCTGAAGGTATTGGATTACTTCTGCGTCTCTACTGGTTGACTCTCGGAGACTGAGAACAGCTGATCCACCTGCTGGCGTGAGTTCGATTTGTACTGCATCGCCCAGGCTGCCGGTGCCGGAAGTGCTGTTCCCGACGAGCTGACAAGTGGCAAGGTTTGCCGCGGCGATTCGCACCCGGCGAGTACCAGCAGCAACATCAGCACGCAATTTGTCATTCTTGGCCTGTTCATCTGCCATTTCCTTCGTGTGTTTAGCATCCAGCGCCGCCAGCGCGGACTGTGCCGCCTCGGTGCGCTTCTGCTGGTTGGTCAGGTTAATCACGGCCTGATCGGTTTGTTTCTTCAACGCGGCGGTGTGGGATTCTTTCAGTTTGGAAACGTCTGCGTCCCAGCGAAGCCCTTCTATCCACCAAGCCAGCGCGGCGGCCAGCACAATGGCGACTGCCGTTTTCCAGTAAGCCTTCAGCAGAGCAGTAAACAGCGATGTTTTCACTGGGGGTTCCTCAGATGCCTAATGCCTTTTTGGCGGCCGCGTAGCGTGCCTGACGATCAGCCAAACCATTGTCACCGCCGTTAATGCGTTTGGTCAGCCCCACGAAGTCGCCGGAATCGGCAAAGCTGTTGCAGTTATTGGCTTTCCAGAACCAGCCCGCAGACCGCGCCGCATATTCATCCTGCAGGAGCAGATCAGGGTTACTGATCAGGTCGATGCCCAGCGCGCGGCCGCAGGCCAGATAATTATCGAGAAACGTGATTTGCTTCAGCCCACGACCACGGAATTTATAACCATCACCCGCCGCCTTGTTGCCGTATCGACCGGCATACACCAGATTTGCAATGGCGCGCTGGCGCTCTACCGGTAACGGACCCTCCCCATTCCGTCGCCCGAGCTGTTCCCGCTGTGATGCCGTCAGACGATTCCCGAAGATTGCCAGACCAGTAATCGAATAGTTGAACGACTCTAACAGCGTTTTAAAGCCGCCTGATTCAGTACCAATCTGCGCAATGAATGCTGCCTGGCGCGCTGGCGTGGAAATATCGAATTCAGCCATCGTGGATTCCAGATGCGGATACCAGCGCGTGGCTAAGTCGGCGCTCAGTGAAGCCGCCCGGGTAAATTGGTCTTTTGTCATTGCGGAATTCTCAGGACTTTAAAGATTTTCGCCACGTTCCCACGCACGGAGAATATCGCGATGCAGATAACGAGGTTCAGTAGGAGGATGGCCCAGCGCGTGCCGTCATAATGGTCGAACAAAAAACGCAGCGGGACATGGCCGTAAATCAGGATCAGCAGGTAGGCCAGCCACGACGCCCAGCGGCGATGTGTGGCCCCATTCTTTCGAAAGAAGCTCAGCCGGATAACCACCAACGTACACACCACCACGTTCAGGATTACCAGCGGGTCATTTATTACCACTTTGCCCCCTCCACCGATCAATCAGTGATGTTGGGTTCTTTGCCCGGTTGCTGGCGAACGTAAGCAACTGCACCGCCAGTGCGGAGATGATCACCGCGCCTAAGGCATCCAATGGTTTAGGGTAACTAAGCCAGGCCGCTAACTTAGCGCCAGCAACACCGGCACCGAGCAGGCCACACATGAAGGAAACGCCAAAATAGGAAATGCGGCGCCACGCTGACAGGTCAACGGCTGACGTAACGTAGAACACAGCGCCAGCAAAGGCACCGAAAACCACGCCGTAATCCAGACCAGTGAACCAGCCAAACAGGCCGACTGTGGCAAGCGCCGTTGAAGCCGCTGTAGCTGATACCGGCTCGGACATTGATAAACCCCTTATCGCAATTGATGTCCTCCCTCAACATGGGGGCATGAAGAAGTCGCCATTGCGACTCAAAGTATTTTTGCTAAAGTTAATGTGATAAGAATTTGGGCCTCAACTTGTTGATATCGATATGTCGAATCCCCATTTCTTACAATGCATCAACTGTCAGTAGATGGCATAACCTACTGATTCAATTTGTGAAAAAACATTTCAACAGTCTTTGCGAAAGTTTTTTTATTGACAAGCAATAAGTTACTGATATTTAAAATTATTTATTTTTTTAACAGTACCCATAATATACAGATTATGTTGATCGTAACTGAAGTAACTTGCTATGCTTAGTCAACAGAGTTAATTAAATTTCACAACGCAAGAGTATTACCCCATACACAAACTAATGGATTACAACTGGAGAATTAACATGGCTACTAAAAACACCTTGGTTAGAGTCGGTTTTGGCGAAGGCTAATCGATACATAAATTTTAGTTGAATAAAAAGGCTTCCTCTCGGAAGCCTTTTTAACATAGGGGGTTAGAGTGTCGAAAGTGATGATTGGTGTCTTCATTACACTGTTTGTTGTGGCCTGTGGACTAAGGGCTCTTTTCACTTGGGGTTACCCAACTGGTCTGCCTTTTGAAATGGCGATACTTGATTGGTTCGTTGTGATCAGTGGCGCAGCATTCTCAATACATCTTATCTATTGCTTTATTGCAAAAAAATATCCTGATACCACAGAATTTTTACCCATGTTTAGTGGTGTGTTTTTTGTAATTGTATTAGCTGCTTATGCAATCCTACGCTATAAACCCGAGTATCAGACTTCTCTATCAGTTATGGTCACGGGCCTATTAGTAGGGATGGGTTGGTGGATTCAATGTATTACTTCAGCCGCGAACGCACGTCGTTCCCACACTTTGAGCATGATTATAAACTCTCGCACGAGTGCTGAGTACCAGTCTCAGCTTCGGGCAAGTACAAGAATTTATCGGGGAATGAGGTTTGTTCCTGCAGAGCTTTCTGAATGGAGATGTAATCCTGATAAGGAAGAATATAAAAATGCTAAGGTACCTGATGAATACATAGATGCAATTAACGGTTTATTATATGTTCTTAATTATTTTGAATTTTTAGCGCAGGGCATCAAGTTCAAAGATCTTGACGATTGTCTATTGAGAGAATGCTTTTCTAGTTTTCTACAGGGAATTGAACGGCGCGGGTTTCACATGATTCTAGAATCACAAAAAGTCAATCCAGCAGCATTCGAAGGTATCATCTACTTATCAAAGAGATGGAATAATGAGTCCCTCGTGGAGAAATATAGAGCTAATCCTAATACTTCTGAGCTTGGCCTTCAGTATCCTTCGAATGAAATCGTTCAAAAAATAATGAGTGGTATTCCATTAGTAGCTGAGATACCTGAAGTTTCAGTCACTTCCGAGTTAACATCGTCTTCAGTTTAGACCTTTAATAGAAACGATATTGGTTATCAACAGAAGGAAATGATTGATTATTCCTTCTGTTGAAACTCCATAAAAATCACTTTTAACAAGTTACAACATTATTTGCGTAGCGCATTAGAACTTTTTAGCAACTTTCGCCACCATGATTTTCTGGGTATAAGCGTCCATCTGTAGCACTGTGCCGGTTATCGCCAGACAACCATCAACGAACCCTTCGGCGACCTGCAACTGCTGGCGGATCAGACCTTCACTCACTTTGTACATCTTCGCTATTTTCCGTTTGGACAGGCCCATGCGGTAATGCAGCATAATGAGCGTTACCTCTTCCGGCTTACGGACGGCAGCCAGACGCCCTACCGCGGCATCAACAATCAGACCATCATCATCACAGCAGGATTCCACCTTGCTGGACTCAGTCGGCAGCAGGCCTTTGAAGCCCGCCGCGATTGGTGACCAGCTCACGCCGGAATTATCGCGAGCCCACACGCCGTAACGAGCCAGTACCAGTTGAATATCACGCATTATTCTCTCCACACTTATTTTTGCTTGCCGGTAGCGATAACACCCATCGCCAGCGCACGCTCTTGGGTCTTCAATACCAGTTCAGCCTGGCTCCCGTGTTCCTCTTCCCACTTCGATGTATTGGCATGAAGCGCGTCATGGCACCGCCTGCACAGCGGGATCACATGAAAGTCGCTGGCCTTAATACCCATCCCACCAAAGCCGCTGCCTATAATGTGGTGAGGATCATCAGCCTGCTCGCCGCAACCGCAACAGGGCTGAGTTTTAACCCACCGTGTATAGGCTGGCGCTGAAAATTTTCTGGCTTTCGGTAAACGCATAAATGTTTCTGGTGTCTCCGGGTCAATCACCAGCGCCAGCACTGGTTTGATGTTGTTGGCCAGCACATCGGAAGGATGTCTTTCCCACGGATCAACATCAGCTTCTTTCCGCTGGCCGCCCGGCGGTTTGTATTTCATCCCCAGCGCTGCGTAGATAATTTCTTCCGGCAGCAGGTGAACCAGCCCTTTCGAAACAGCCCACCAGCACAGCTCCCCCAGAGTCAGGTGACGCCCTTCCGGTAAGTTATTCCTGTGGCGTATTGCCTCGGTCACGAATTCAGCGGCGTTCACCAGCGCGGTAGCATCCAGTTTTTCCGATTCCTTTTCCCGAAACTCGTTGTCATGCGCCCAGCACAGGCAGACCACGCCACGCCCGCGAGGCACCTGCACCAGCTCATGGTGATGAAACTCCCCGTTGTAGTCCGGACACTGGCAC